>Ga0326728_10002043_pt1 | contig 68719 bp, 49 predicted proteins | sample MB3enrmetagenome_FD_207602 | JGI IMG/M metagenome (GOLD analysis project Ga0326728, IMG submission 207602) | Lab enriched peat soil microbial communities from McLean, Ithaca, NY, United States - MB31MN | ecosystem: Environmental > Terrestrial > Soil > Wetlands > Peat | place: USA: New York... | reverse complement strand
CGGGGTCAGTCCTAAACACCCGAAAAGGAGTGCGGCACTCAAAATGGGGGGCAGAATCAAGTGGACCGAACCCAACGGCCAAAAAAATGAGGAAACTCCTCCCTCCACTTTCCTCTTGACACCGGGCTGGAGTTGTGGTAGCCTATGTCAGTCGTCGCATGAGAGAATTGGCACACGAGCGCGGGAACGTGGTTCGAAATTGGCCCGGCGGTGGGCAAAATACGTCGAAAACAGAAAAAAGATACTAAATAGTGGGAACGAACTCAAGAATGTGTTGCAAACAAATGACTTAGCGTTTTCAGGGGCTAAAAACGAACTGGTTTTTGAGTGCAAGAAAGGCCAATCAAACCCAAAAATATGCCCCGGAATCCACAATCTAGGGGGCAGAAGAGCAACTTTCGGGCGCCACATGACAGGTGTCGGACGCGCGGTGACGGGTGAGGACCCCATGTCAGAAAGCAGAAGGCAGAAATCAGGAAGCGGCGGCGGTACTCAGAAGGCGACACCACCCGGATACAATTACAAGTCGGCAGGAGCGCTTCGGACCGGCGCTTTTCATCCGTCCAGCATTTCTGTGCCACCCATGGCGGAAAAGGGAAAGCGCCCTGGTGTCAGGCGCTGCGGCTGGCTCCTCAACGTGAGATTGTACCTGAGGAGTGTCCGACTCGATTGTTTTCTACTTTCTGCTTTCTGCCTTCTGCTTTCCGCCTACTGCCTACACTTAACGAAGGGGGGACTTGATTCGCATGAACGATTTGTTTGACGTGGTCGTAGTGGGGGCCGGGCCGACGGGCTTGGCTTGCGGGATTGAGGCGGTGCGGGCTGATCTCAAGCTGTTGATGCTGGAGAAAGGCTGTTTGGTGAACTCCTTGTTTCACTATCCGCCCAACATGACTTTCTTCACCACGCGTGAGCTGTTGGAGATCGGCGACCTTCCTTTCACCAGCGTCAATAGCAAGCCCACGCGTGCCGAGGCCCTGGAATACTATCGCCGCGTGGCAGCCCACTACCATTTGCCCATCCACTATGAAGAGCGTGTGACGCGGGTGGGGCAGGGAAACGGCGCCTTCGTGATTGACACGGAGTTGCGTGGTGGTGAGCGCCGGCAGTATAACTCCCGCAACGTGGTGCTGGCCACCGGCTATTACGATCTGCCAAACCTGATGCACGTGCCGGGGGAGGATCTGCCCAAGGTCTCGCATTACTATCAGGAACCGCACCAGTTCTTCGGGCGCCGGGTGGCAGTTGTGGGCGGAGGGAATTCAGCCGCGATTGCGGCGCTCGACCTCTATCGTTACGACGCCGAGGTCACGCTGGTGGTGCGGGAGCGCGAACTGAGCCGGCACATCAAATACTGGATCAGACCTGACCTTGAAAACCGGGTCAAGGAGGGCTCGATCCGGGCCATGTTCGGCAGCATTCTGACCGAAATTGCGAACGATTGGATAATGGTGCGGAATTCCAATGGCGAAACGTTGCGCCTCGAGAATGACTTCGTTTTCGCTCTTACCGGATATCATCCGGACTTCGACTTCCTTCGCAGCGCCGGAGTCCGGATCGATCCAACCACTTGCCGTCCGGAGTGCAACCCGGAGTCGCGCGAAAGTAATGTGCCCGGCCTGTATCTCGCGGGCGTTATCATTGCCGGTCTGGATACGAACGAGATCTTCATCGAAAACGGCCGCTTCCACGGCAACCAGATCGTCGCGGATATTCAGCGCAAACGGCCAGTTTGAATTTTGGATTTTGGATTAGCCAAACGGGCAGTGGCGCCTCGTACTCCCTAGTGTCGCGTTCCGCAAATAGGTGAAACACACCGGGCGTAAGCTGTCATGCTGATCCCGCAGTCGCGGGAGGAGCATCCCCGCAGTTTCACGGGGAAAACAACTGCAGAGACCCTTCGCTGCGCTCAGGGTGACACACCATCGGCTGTTTCACTTTCTTCGGTAACGCGACACTAGTGCCTACTGCCGACTGCCTACTGCCGACTGCCTACTGCCTCACTGGCACCTTCGTGGCGGTAGTGTCGTGGGAAATAAGGAAGGTCACCTCTGTTCCTGCGGGAATAACGATGGATTTGCCTTTTTTAGAGAAGTTGCGCGCCGAGGCTGTTATGGCGCCCGTTCCCTGATCTTTGGTCTGCGTGCGCTGGGCCACCTCGGGATTTGCCACGATGTTGTATTTCGAGCCGTCCGGAGTTGAGATGGAGTCCGCGATGAGAAGCATTTCACCTCTCTCTTTGTCTTTGCTTCTGGCTTTTGCTTGCCCTGGACTGTTCACAAACGTGATATGACCATCCACGGTGCTGCCGTCGGGAACGATTTCCCCGCCTTTTCCGAAAACGGGCACCACGACCTTGCCCGTCCACATGTCGCCGCTCTCGTTGGTTTTCGAGCTGAGCTCGGTGATGAATTGCACGTGGAGCTCCCTTCCGGCAATTAACGTAATCGTATCGTCCGCCGCAAAGGAGAGCGCCGAGCTGAGAAGAATTGCTGCCAAGCCGAACGCGAATCTCGAATTAATCATAGCGTTGCCTTTCCTACTGCTTAATGGGCGCTTTCTTAGCCGTGGTGTCGCGGGGAATAACGAAGACCATCTCCGTGCCCTGAGGAAGAACCATATCTTTGCCCTTTTTGAGCATACCGTGGGCCAGGCCCGCCATGGCGCCGATCCCCATGCCATAGAGGGCGCCTGTTCGACCGTGGGCGATCGCCCCCACGCCGGCGCCCGCCGCAGCGCCCACACCGGTTTCGACGGCCGCCCCTTTCGCGTCCTTACCCCCCCCTTGCATAGTTCCTTCTTCATCCTTCACGTTAACGCCCTGGGCTTCCTTGAGGCTTGCCACGATATCGTATTTCGATCCCTCCGGCGTGGATATGGAATCCACGATGAGGCGCATTTCACCCTTGCCTTTCACTCGGCCCGGGCTTTTCACATAGGTGACGTGACCATCCACGGTGGTGCCCTCGGGAACGATCTCCCCACCTTTCCCGAAGAGCGGCTCGAAGACCTTACCCGTCCACAGATCGCCGGTCTCGTTAATCTTGGAGCTAAGCGTGGTGACCAACTCCACCTTGAGCTCTTTTCCTGCTGGCAAAGCAATTGTGTCGTCCGCTGCAAAGGACACTGTCGAGAGGATGAGCATTGCTGCCAGACCCGCCGCGAGTTTTGAATTGTCCATAGGGATCTCCTTTGCCTTTGGATTCTTCCTCGGCTCGTTCCGTTGCCAGATCGAGTCTCCGTCGGAGGTTCACTTCCGGAACCTACGTTGCCCTTGACGACTCGATTCTATCAGTTCTAGTCTTTCCCTTGGTGTGCAATCGACAGTGTGCAATCGACCTGGTGGCCTCGCGCTTGCCTGCCCCATGGGCAGCCCGAGCAGCGATATCCCGGGTTCATCCTGACCGCCCTTGGAGGACGACATGCCTTCTCGACGAAGTTTCTTACGCAACGCCGGCGCCGGTCTTGCTCTTACCTCCGGCTTTGCTCCCGTGCTGACGCCGGGACCGCTCCTGGGGCAGGGAATTGGCGCGTCCCATTCTCTCGCCTCGTTACCGCCTTCCATCGCCGCCCTGAAATCGATGAAAGAGCGGGCGAAGCCGATCGTCGCCGAGGAGCGGCGGGCGCGGGTCGAGCAGGCTCGGCGTTTGATGGCCGAGCGCCAGGTTGACGCGGTGATGCTGATGGGCGGCACGTCGCTGGTTTACTTCAGCAACATCCGCTGGTGGGGTGGCGAGCGGCTGTTCGCCTTGATTCTGCCCGCCAAGGGCGAGCCCTTCTTCGTGTGCCCTGCCTTCGAGCGCGATCGCGCCGAGGAGCAGATCGCCCGAAGCCCTTTCGCCGGAAGCGGCGACATCTGCACCTGGGAGGAGGATGAGAGCCCCTACTTGCGGGTCGCCGAGGGACTGAGGGACCGTGGCCTTGCCACCGGCCGCCTGGGGATGGAAGAAACGGTCCGCTTTGTCTTCAGTGATGGCGTGAGCAAGGCGGCGCCAGCCTTGAACATAGTGAGCGGCACGCCGGTAACCGCCGGGTGCCGGATGCACAAGAGCGACCACGAAATCGAGTTGATGCGGCTGGCGGCGCGGGTGACCATCACCGCATACGAAGCGGCGTGGCGGGCTCTCCAACCGGGCATGACGCAGCACCAACTCGAGCAGTTCATTGACGCCGCCTACTCCCAACTCGGATTTCCCGGCGGGGTCAGCGTCAACGTGGGTACGTACTCGGCCCTGCCGCACGGATCGATTGAGCCGCAGACCATCCACGAGGGCGAGATCGTGATGATCGACGACGGCTGTGTCGTGGAAGGCTACGTTTCCGACATCACGCGGACCTTCGTGCTGGGCAAGCCCACCGACAAGATGCGCCAGGTGTTTGACATCGTCCATCGGGCGCAAAAGGCCGCGCTTGAAACGGCCCGCCCGGGGGTCGAGGCTCAGGCGGTGGACGCGGCGGCGCGCCAGGTGATCGCCGACGCCGGCTACGGCCCCGATTACAAGTACTTCAAGCATCGCCTCGGCCACGGCATGGGGATGGACGGGCACGAGTGGCCGTACCTGGTGCGCGGCGACACCATCAAGTTGGAGCAGAACATGACGTTCAGCGATGAGCCGGGGATCTACATCCACGGTGAGTTCGGCGTCCGCCTGGAAGACGACATGCATGTGATGGAAAACGGCGCCGAGTTGTTCACCGGTCAGAGCGCGTCACTCGAGGAACCGTTTGCGCAAGGTTAGAAGGATGGCCGTTTAAAGGTTAAAGTGTAAAGTGTAAAGGGTAAAGGTCAGCGGCTAGACCGTCGCGCTTGCCCGTTGACCTTTGCACTTTAACCTTTAACCTTCAACGTGCTTTGTGGGCGCGACGATTGACCCGCCAAATGGCATCCGCTATACTGAGTTCTTAACAGGGTATGCCAAACATACTTCGGGAAATCGTGGATTCTGCTGCGGCGCTGGCCAAGGGCTTTTCCGTCACTTTTAGGACCATGCTCCGGCCCCCGGTGACGGAGAACTACCCCGACGAGCCCGTCCATTTTGAGGATCGCTACCGCGGCCTGCACATTTTGAAACGGGATGAAAATGGGCTCGAAAAATGCGTCGCCTGTTTCCTCTGCGCGGCGGCTTGCCCCGCCAATTGCATTTACATCGAAGCGGCTGAGAATACCGCCGAGCAGCGAATCAGTGCTTCGGAGCGTTACGCAAAGGTCTACAACATTGATTACAACCGGTGCATCTTCTGCGGCTACTGCGTCGAGGCCTGCCCCTGCGACGCCATCACCCACGGCCACGGCTTTGAAATTGCCGCTTACGATACCAACTCCCTGGTTTACCGCAAGGAGCAGCTCCTCGAACCTCTCCCTGCCACGGCGGGCAGCAAGAAATAGTTCGCGGTTGACTTTCGCCGGTCCCAAGGCTAAATTGTTAAAGAGTTAATGAGAGGCGAACTTTCTCCCGCCATCGCCGGTTTTCCGCGCGTCTCACGACCACCGCAGGATGGTTATTCTCTGACATAGGAGGGTGTGAAGCATCCAGGAAAAATGAAGACAAGTGTGATGATTCCGAATGGGGTGGAAGAGTTGGTAGGAACGCACGACGGAAACCTGCGCTTGCTGGAGAGGTGTTTCAATGTCTCGGTACACCTCGGCGAGGAAGGGCTGGAGATCGAAGGCGGAGAGCGGGAAGTGCCGCGCGCGCAAAAATTCCTGGAAGAATATGCCGACTTGCTGGAGGCCGGCTCACGATTTGACAGCTCGGAAGTTGAGTCCTTCCTGCGCATCGCCGGCCAGGATCCGGGGGCCACGCTCAAGGGCCTTGCGGAGGCCGGCCGGCCGCGAACCTTCGGCAAGAAATCCATCACCCCCAAGAGCCTCAACCAGCGCACCTATGTGGATGCGATCGAGCGCCACGACATGGTTTTCGGAATCGGTCCCTCGGGTACAGGAAAGACTTACCTGGCCGTGGCCATGGCCGTGGATGCACTGCTGAGCAAAGAGGTCAGCCGCATCATCCTGGCGCGGCCCGCCGTGGAAGCGGGCGAACGCTTGGGATTCCTCCCCGGCACCCTCCAGGAGAAAGTGAACCCCTATTTGCGCCCGCTTTACGATGCTCTTTACGACGTCCTAGACCCGGATAAGGTGGAACGCTATTTGGAAAAAGGTATTATTGAGATTGCGCCCATCGCTTTCATGCGCGGCAGGACTCTGAACGATGCCTTCGTAATTCTTGACGAGGCCCAGAACACCACCAGCGAGCAGATGAAAATGTTTCTGACGCGACTGGGCTTTAATTCCAAAGCGGTGGTCACGGGCGACATCACCCAAATCGATCTCGATGGGCGACGTTCCGGCCTGGTGGAAGCGATTGATGTGGTTTCCAGGGTGCCGGGGATCAGTTTTGTTTACTTTACGGAGCGAGACGTGGTCCGGCATACCCTGGTGCAGCGGATCATCCGCGCCTACGAGGAATACGACCAGGTGCGCGCCGCGGCCGGGGCTGACAACAAGAACCACTAAAAGCCATTGATTCTTAATCAGCAGGACAAATACGTGGTCAACGCTTCCCGGCTGGGGGAATATGTGAAGGAGGTCAGGCAGGCGCTTCGCTTGGGCAGGCGAGATTGCAATGTTTGCCTGGTAAGCGACAGGGAGATCAAGCGCTTGAATTCACTCTACCGTGGCAAGGCGCGCGCCACCGATGTCTTATCGTTTCCGTGGAATGCTCAGCGTAGGCCGCCTCGCTCCCATGCTGGTCTTTTCGCTGGCCTTCGCGGTGGTCATCCGCGAGCAAGAAGCAAACCCGCGCGGCCCAGGCCTGAAAACCGGGGCGCCAAGGAACGCGCAGCGTCAGAGTTCAAGAACTTCCTCGGCGATATCGTGATTTCCGTCGACACGGCCAAGAGAAACGCGCGCCAAGAAGGGCACTCAACCCTGAATGAGATTCGCTGGCTTATTTTGCACGGTCTCCTCCACCTGCTGGGCTACAATCACGAATCGGATCGCGGCGAAATGAGCAGGCTGGAGCTTTCCCTGCGCAGCCGCCTGGGCATTTCGGGAGACTAGGGCGGCTATAATCTCAAATTTGAAATTTGAGATTTGAGATTCGAGACTTGAGATTTGAAATTTGGGATTTGGGACTTGAGGTTTGAAATTTGAGATTTGAAATCTGAGATTCCCGATGGAGCTTGGAAGCACCCTGCTCACGCTTATATCGCTGATCGTTCTCGCCGCCCTTCTGGTGGCGGGCTCGGTGGCCTCTTATCTCAGGCTGCTGATGCGCCGACTGACGGCCGTGAGCGCCAGGAAGCTTTTTCGTCCCGGTGAGCAAGGGCGTGTCACGATCGACCGGGAACGTGTCGGCGTCTCGATTTCCGCCCTGCACGGCGCAGCGATGCACTTGTTTGCCGTGGGGGTAACCGCCCTGCTGGTCCTGCGCCGGCCGGACCACCTCTGGGGAAACATCGGCGCTGCTGTGATCATAGTCCTGACTGCGGTGGCCATAGCCGACCAGCTCATACCTTTCCTCCTGGTGGCGCGCCATGACGAGCCGGAGGTGATCCTCGAGCTCTGGATGCCCGTGGTGCGACGGCTGGTTTATATGGCCTTGCCGCTCACTTTCCCCATCCTTATTTCCACCACCATGAGCCGCCTGCTGGAGTCCACAGAGCAGGAACCGGAGGTCCCCAGCCCGCAGGAGAACCTGCAAGAGTTTATTGAGGTCGGTGAGCAGGAAGGCTTGCTCGAAAAAGGGGAGGGTGAACTGGTACAGTCGGTCGTCGAATTCGGGGACAAGGTCGTGCGCGAGGTAATGACGCCGCGCACGGAAATTGCCGCTATCGAGGTGAACGCCCCGGTGGAAGACCTTCGCAAGCTGTTTCGCGAAAAGCGCCTGACCCGATATCCCGTTTTTGCCGGGCAGTTGGACCATATCGAGGGCATCGTGAGCGTTCGCGACCTCATGGAGTTGCCGCCCGAGGAGCAAGCCCGGATCACCCTTCGCAGCTTGCTCAGGCCCGTCCCCTTCGTCCCGGAAACGCGCCACATCAAAGACCTGCTGAAGGAACTGCAAAAATCCACCACCCAGATGGCGATGGTCATCGACGAATATGGCAGCGTCGCCGGGTTGGTGACCATCGAGGACATGCTGGAAGAGATTGTGGGAGAAATCAAGGACGAGTTCGAGCCCCATGCGCAGGATATCGTCAAGGAATCGGAGACTTCTTACCTGGTGTCGGGTCACACCGACCTGTCCCAGATCAGCGAGGAATTGCACGTCCCTCTCCAGGCTCCGGGCTACTCCACGCTGGCGGGGTTAGTGCTGGCCCATCTCGGTCACGTTCCCGTAGCCGGTGAAAAGATGCAGGAAAACGGCTTGACCCTCGAAGTGCTGGAAGCCAACAAGCGGACGGTCTTAAAGGTCCGGCTGACTCTTTCTCCGGAAGCCAACCAGGCGGCTGAAAAGCATGGCGGATCAAACTAAATCCGGATTCGTGGCAGTGGTGGGAAGGCCGAACGCCGGCAAGAGCACCTTGGTGAATGCGCTGGTGGGCTCCAAGGTCTCCATTGTCACGGCCGTACCGCAAACCACCCGCAACCGGATTCTGGGCATCGTGAACCGGCCCTCTGCTCAAATCGTGCTCATGGACACGCCGGGAATCCACCGGCCGCTTTCCCGCCTCAACGAGCAGATGATGGCCTTCGTTCGCCAGGCGCTCACGGAGCGCGACCTGGCGGTGCTGATTGTCGACGCCGCCGAGCGCTTCGGCTATGGGGACGAGTTTGCTGTGGGACTGTTGAAAGAATACGCTCCACGAACCATCCTGGCGCTCAACAAAATCGATCGAATCAAGAAGCCCAAACTCTTGCCGCTCATGCAGCGCTACTCCCAGCTCTACAATTTCGAGGAAATCATGCCCATCTCGGCCCTCCGGGGAGAAGGACTTGCGGAACTTCTGGACGCCATCGTGCGCTTGCTGCCCGAAGGCCCGCAATACTTCCCGCCCGAGATGTACACAGATCAGCCGGAACGCTTCCTGGCATCGGAGATCATTCGCGAGAAGGTTATTCTCCACACCCGGCAAGAACTTCCCTATGCCACCGCCGTGGTCATCGACGAATTCGAGGAAGGCGAAAGCATCACGCGCATCCACGCCAGCATCGTGGTGGAGCGGGACTCGCAGAAACCCATCATTATTGGCTCGGGCGGCGACATGCTGAAGCAGATCGGAAGCGAAGCTCGCCGGGAACTGGAAAGGTTGTTCCCACCCAAGGTCTTCCTCGAGCTCTATGTTAAAGTCGAACCTCACTGGCGCGACGTCAGGCCCATGGTCGCCTCGCTCGATTACCGCAACGAAGGCTAGGGCAGCTACCGCAACGCGAAGGGTAGGGCAAGCCCTACCCCTACAAGCGGAAGAATGTTGAGAGAGGATCGTTCAAATGGAGAAACGAAAGTTAGGGAATAGCGACCTTCATATTACTCGGATTGGTGCAGGCGCATGGGCCATAGGAGGGCCTGGCTATCAGTTTGGCTGGGGCCCGCAGGATGATCAACACTCCATCGCGGCCATCCGCAAAGCGCTCGAATCCGGCATGAATTGGATTGACACGGCCGCGGTCTACGGCTTGGGGCACTCGGAGGAGGTGGTAGCGCGCGCGTTAGAGGGCATCGCGCACCGGCCCTATGTTTTCACCAAGTGCGAGCGTGTCTGGAACGACCGTGGTGAAATCGGCAGCAGCCTCAAAGCCGAATCCATCCGGCGCGAGTGCGAGGCAAGTCTGAGGCGGCTCAAGGTTGAGGTCATCGACCTGTACCAGATTCATTGGCCACAGCCGAATGAGGACGTCGAGGAGGGTTGGACGACCCTCGCCAAACTCCAGCAAGAGGGAAAGGTCCGGTACATCGGCGTATCGAACTTCAACGTCAGCCAAATGCAGCGAGCCCAGGCCATCGCCCCTATAACCTCGCTTCAGCCGCCTTATTCCATGCTGGCCCGCGGCGTGGAAGAAGAAATCCTGCCTTACTGCGCGCAGCAGAATATCGGCGTGATTGTCTACTCTCCCATGAGGTCCGGGCTGCTGAGCGGCGCGATGACTCGGGAGCGGGCCGGCGCTCTCCCCGACGACGATTGGCGCCACCGCGATCCCGACTTCCAGGAGCCAAAAGTGTCGCGCAATCTCCAACTGGTTGAATTGCTGCGCTCGATTGGCCAACGGCATGGGCGCACTCCCGGTGAGGTCGCAATTGCCTGGACCTTGCGGCACCCGGCCGTGACCGCGGCCATTGTCGGCATTCGCCACCCGGAACAGGTTTCGGGGATAATGGGCGCGGCAGACTTTCGCTTGAGTTCCGAAGAAATCAGCGAGATCGACAACTTCTTCAAGCTGAATTCCTAGTGCTGCCCAGCGGCAGAGGCGGCACTTACATCCTTGGCTTGGGCGAGGACATCTGGCGGAAACACCCAGGTATCTCTCAATTGCGCGGGGACACGCCGGTTAATGAGAAAGATTTTGGGAATCTGGTAGAGGATCGGCATGGTGGCGGTATCTTCGCCGGAAAGGACGCGGGCGGCCAAGTCGCCGACCTGGCGGCCGACCAGGTAATAATCCGCGCCGATGGCAAACAGAGCCCCGTGGGCTACCGTCGAGGGCCCCGTGGCCATGGCAGGGATCCGGGCCTTGCGCGCGGCAGCGAGCACCGTGTCCGAGGCGATGTTTACGGTGTTATCTCCGGTCATCAAAATAGCTTCCGCGCCGCGCGCGATTAACGAGTCTGTGACTTCCCCCACCGCGGTCGAGTTCTCGACATTACCTTCCAGCAATTCCACCCCGAGGCGACGGGCAGATTCGCGGGCCGCCTGCGTGTAAGACTGCGAGTTAGCCTCCGCCGGGTTCCATGGGAGCCCCACGGACCGCAGGCGCGGATTCAGGCGTCGCGCCATCTCCAACAGCTCGCCGACCGGCATGAAGGTGCCCATGCCCACCATCCACTTAGGATGGTCGTAAGGGTTTGTCGCATTGATGCCGACGCGGGCCGCCAGCGGGTCTGCCACAACGCCAAAAATATGCTTTACCTTGCCATCGTGGTTGGCTCTTGCCACCGCTTGGAGGCACGGGGTACTGATGGTGATGACGTGAGTGTACTTCCCGGAAACCAATTCCTGCGCGATCGAGTTCAATGTGCCCACATCACCCTCAGGGTTAAAGAAGCGCACTTCCATCGTGCGCCCCTCCACCCAACCATGGTCGCGTAGGGAGTCGATGAGCCCTCGCTCTCCCAGATCGAGGTTGGGGTTCGAGTTGTACTTGATTACGGCCAGGCGCGGCATTCCGGCGCTGGGAGAGCGATGCCGCCAGTCCGAGAGCAGGAGCGCAAGCGCGGCGAGAGCAATGATGGACAACCCCAGACCCAGCCGACGCAACAACGTTAAAGCTACTCTCGAAGCACTCATTGGCTTATCGCTTTCCGCAAGAAGCAAGAATCAACAACCAAGAAGCAAGAATCAAGAAGCAAGAATCCAGACAGCACGTAACCTGAAACCTGCTGCTCGTCTGGATTTAGATCCTGGGATTTTTGATCCGTGCAATTTGATTCTTACTTCTTGATTCTTGCTTCTTGATTCCTGCTCAAACATAACAGCGTTCCAGCATCTCGGCGGCGCTTTCGTCCAGCAACTCCGACCGTCTTAGTTCCTCGAAACGTTCCAGCAGTTCCTCGGCGCGCACGTGCTTCTTGCGCTCGCCCGCGAAATCTTCAATCAATTGCCCCCGGTGCATCATCACCAGGCGATCTCCGAAGCGCGCCGCCTGCTGCATGGAATGCGTAACCATCAAGGCCGTGAGCGCTTCGCGCGCGATGATCTTTTCCGTCAGGGTGATAATCTGGTCGGCGCTCTTAGGATCGAGCGCGGCAGTGTGCTCATCGAGGAGGAGCAAGCGGGGTTTCTGCCAGGTAGCCATGAGCAGAGTGAGGGCCTGCCGCTGTCCGCCCGAGAGTGTACCGATGGGCGTATCCAGGCGGTCCTCGAGCCCCATGCCCAATTGACCTACCACTGCTCGGAGATCGCGACGCAGGCCGCCATTCACAGCCCAGCCCAACCCTCGATGGAATCCCCGCCGCGCGGCCAGGGCGAAATTCTCTGCGATGCTGAGTTGGGGAGCAGTGCCGCTGAAGGGATTCTGGAACACTCGCCCCAACAGGGCTGCTCGCCGGTGTTCAGGCCAGTAGGTGATGTCCCTCCCGGCAAGGCGCACCGTGCCTTCATCCAGGAAAAAAGAGCCGGCGACAGCGTTCAGCAACGTCGATTTGCCGGAACCGTTGGTGCCAATGACCACGGTGAAGGACCCCTCCTTGACGCTGAGGGTCACTCCCTGGAGGGCTTTCACTTCGTTCACGCTGCCGGCATGGAAAGTCTTGCGAACGCCACTGATCTCAAGCATGAGCGAACCTCCGTCTGCGATCTTTCAAAAAGGGAACCAGCTTTGGGGTAACCAAAGCGAGGAAGACAAATGCCGCAGTGATCAGCTTCAGGTCGTTCGGGTTCATGCCCCAGCGCAGGGCGATGGCGACCAACAGCCGGAATAGCACCGAACCCATCACGGCGCCTGTGATGGTATAGCCAAGGTCCCGAGTTCCCACCATCGCCTCACCGATGATGACGCTCGCCAAGCCCCAAACCACCATGCCGATGCCCATTTGCACATCGGCGAACCCTTGATACTGCGCCAAGAGGGCGCCCGAGAGCGCAATGAGCCCGTTGGAGACCGCAAGGCCGAGGATGATCATCCCTGCATCGTCCACACCCTGTGCTCGGATCATCTGTGCGTTGTCGCCGGTGGCGCGCATGGCTGTCCCAATATTGGTCCGGAAGAAAAAGTAGAGAACGAGTGCCACGAGACAGATTAGAAGCGGACAAAGCACGAGCTGGCCAAGGTCGCGCACGCTCACCTCCCAACGCAGGACTGAAACGGTGGAGGCGCCCAGCACTTTGTGGCTGAGGGTTTCGACTTCGGAAACCAACGTTCTCTCATTCATCAGCGGAATGTTGCTGCGCCCCATGATCCGCAGGTTAACGGAGTAGAGCGCCGTCATGGTCATGATGCCTGAGAGGAGTTTGTTGATATTGAACTTCATGGCCAGGATGCCCGTGACGGCTCCCGCCAGCGCCCCCGCAAAGAAAGCCAGCGGCGTGGCGAGTAGCGGGTGCCAACCCTTCATCAGCAGTACGGCGGTGACCGCCGCACCCAAGGTAATGGATCCTTCCGCCGTGATGTCCGGGAAGTCGAAGATATAGAAGCTGATATGCACGCCCAGGGCGAGCAGAGACAAGATGAAGCCGATGGTCAGAGATCCTATCAACAAGCTCATAGGGTTTCCTCCTGGGAAACGAATCGATCGATGGGGCCGAACCAGCAGGCGCCGCGGAGAAACACGCTCTCGCCACCTCCGCCGGCCGGCCGGTCGTCGGCGAGGAGGTGCATGATTCCCTGAAGCCCCCCCGTGTCGAACAGCCTTCCGATAGTGGGGAGGAGTTCGATCCGGCCTTTTGGCAGTGGATGATACCCGAATGCGGCGGCGTGGAAGTGTCCTTTAATCGCCCCGTCGGGCGTTATGGGACGGAGCAGAGGCGCCAAGTTTGGAGGAGGATCGTCCGAGACCACGCCCGCGATCAACGCCACGGAGCGGGTAAAGGCGCGCTCCGGCGAAAAGGAGAGCCAGCGCCGGATCTCAGGGTGCGCGAACACATGCTGCGCGCTGCCGCCGTGCGCCGCCACTGGCGGACGCTTGAGGGAAGCGCCAAGTAGTCCCGCGGACTCCGTTACGAGCGTCAGACCCAGGCAAGTTCCGGGGAATTGCCGCCTTGCTTGCGCCAAAACGGCACTGAAGGGCAGGGGTACGCCGGAGGGCGAACCATCAAACCGCATCAGCTTGCGAAATCCACCCCGGCAGGCGATGCCGTACAGCGCGGTCACTTTGGGAACTAGCGTGCCTGAAGCCACCAGGTAATCCGGAAAATTGGTGCCGTCGGTCGGTTGGCACGCGGCGTTGCCGGCGACGGCAAGGAATTCACCGAAGCGGTCGCGGCAGGCAGCAAATCCCTCGCCTAACGCGCCCAGGCCGAGGGCAAATACATCTTTCGGCAGGGTCAAAATCTCGCATTCCCGCCCGCTAAATGCTGCGTCGGGAAGCAATCCGGGGCGCCCGGAGGCACGGCACGCCAGAGTCGCGGAAGGCTCGAGGTTGTAAGTTTCGAAGACAGCGCCCTCCGTCTCGGTCCGTTCCACTGTTGGTTCCGTTGCTGCGGTCACCTCGGGCCTGACTCCCCCATAGAGCAGCGGGCCCAGGCCCGCAAGGTCGATGACCTGCTTCACGCCCGGAGAAGGGTACACGACGGCGAAGGTTCCCCCGACCCCCACGAACTCCTTGTAGGCCTCGACCAAAACGCGAATCCCTCCCGAACTCACGTAAAAAGTCTGCGCAAGGTTGAGGCGTAGGTTGTGGACGCCTTCCCGCATTACGTCGTGAATGGCTTCGGCGAGATGGTTCGCCCAATAGCCATCCAGACGGCCGGAGACCTTTAACACCACTTCGTTAGTCCGCTGTTCTTTGATTATCTCCATTCCGCTTGCCATGTCGAATCTCCTATTCGCCGTGAAGGCTAGGGGCAGGCCTTGTGCCTGCCCTGTGGGCGACCACAAGGGTCGCCCCTACAACGGGCGGGTCGTTCCTGCAAAGTCTTTTCTCAAGCGCAACCGGTTTTCTCCGCCCTCGCGCTTGTACTCGATCGAGTCCATGAGGCTGCGGACCAGATGGATGCCCAGTCCCCCGATCGGCCGGTCTGCGAGGCTGGCAGTAAGATTCGGGGGAGGTGCGTCGAGGGGGTTAAATGGAATGCCCGTGTCGGTAATCGTAATGTCCAACTCCGAGCCGGAAAGGCTCAGGCCAATTCCGATGGCGCCTTGGGCAGGAGAACAGCGGCCGTGTTTGATGGCGTTGAGCACGATTTCCTCCACTGCGATATTCAAGTGGTAGTGAGCTTCCTCGGGGATTTGGTGGCGCTCGCAAAAATCATCCAACCACGCCATCAACCGCTCCAGCTCTGCCACATCCGCATTCAGCCGAAGGTGCTCCTGCATCGAAGAGCCGGTGTTGAGAGTCATTCGCAACGTCCTCTAACGAAAATCAACTCGCAGCAGAGAAAAGTCGTCATCCAGGACGTCTCTGGCATGCATTTCCCGGAGGGTTTTGTAGAGCGCCTCTATCTCCGAACCGGATTCCGCAACAGGGCGGTTCAAATAGTCCTGAAGGTCTTGGACGTCCCACATCGTACCGTCCGGGCTATCGACTTCGTAGACACCGTCGGAGAAGACGTAGAGGCGCGAATTTGCCGGCACGTCGATTTCGGCCGCCGCGAAGTCCACTTTTGGGAACCCGCCGATGAAGAAATTATGGGTCATCAGTCGCGTGGCGGACTGGCGGTCACCGAAGAGCAGGGCGGGTGGGTGCCCGCCACTGGCGTAACGCAAGCGCCGGGTTCGCCGGCAGTAGACGCCATACCAGATGGTGAAGTAAAGGCCGTTTTGGCTATCCATCTGGAAGCCGGCGTTCAATCCGCTGAGTACGGCGACGGGGTCGCGGAAGTCCACGCCGGGCAGGGACTGGGAGCGAAGAACGTTGAGCGCGGAGACGGAAAGCAGCGCCGGACCCACCCCGTGCCCGCAAACGTCGAGCAGGTAGACGGCGAAGTAGTCTTCGTCGATCCAGTGGTAACCGAAAGAATCGCCCCCCAGCGTAGTGGAAGGTACGTACCGCCACACGGTGGTGAGGTCGCCGCTGGAAACCGCTGGGGGGAGCAGGGAAATGACGTATTCGGCGGCGCGGGCGATGTCGTTGGCCAATTCCTGTTGGCTCTTGAGCAAAGCCTGGTAAGCCTCGTTTCTCTGCAACAAGTTGATGTAGCCCTTCGAGTGATAGCGAATGCGAGCGACCAACTCGATGCGGTCTGGTAATTTGACGAGGTAATCATTGGCGCCGAGGGCGAATGCTTCGGCTTTCGTCACTGCTTCTTCCTTGCTGGAGAGCACGATGAGTGGGATGTCCTTCAACTTCGGATGGACACGGAAAAACCGCACCAGCGCCAACCCGTCGATCTCCGGCATCACGAGGTCCTGCAAAATCACCGTGGGCGACCATTCTGTCGCGATAGGAATTGCCTTGGTCGGATCCTGGCAGAACCGAAAAACGATGTCGCTCTCCGGCGCCAGCATGCGCCGAACGGTCTCCCCCACGATGGCCTGATCGTCGATCAGCAGTACCCGGATCTGGTACTCGGTCAAGGAGGGTGAAAAAGGCTTATTCTCAGGAACGGGCATGATGCTTAACTCCCTTTCTTCAGTTCACGCACGATGGCGGCTGCCATAAGGTCCACCGGTAGCGATTCCTCCGCGCCGCCGATTTCCACGGCGGCACGAGGCATGCCATAGACAATGGAAGTTTTCTCATCCTGCGCCATCGTCCGCCAGCCGGCCTTGCGGAGTGCCAGCAACCCTTGAGCGCCGTCCCGTCCCATTCCCGTCAGCAGGCACGCTACGCCGGGCTGCGGCCAGTGACGGCCTAGGCTAAGGAAAAACTCATCCACGGACGGACGATACACGTAATCCGCAGGATTGGCGGTGTAGTGAAAGGCGAGGTCCGCGCCGATCACCAGATGGTCGTTGGTTCCAGCCACAAAGACGCCGCCAGCCTCCGGCTTCTCGCCTTCCCGGGCGAGTGAAACGGCGAGGCCCGTTTGCTCGTCCAGCCAATCGACGAGGCCGGGCGCGAACTGCACGTCGAGATGCTGCACCACGACCACCGCCGCCCCCAGATTGGCCGGCAAGCCGCGCAGGATGATGCCCACGGCATTGGGGCCTCCCGTTGAAGCTCCCAGCGCGATCATACGCGGCGCGCGGCCAGGCGCAGCCCCCGGGTAGGGTTGCGCCACTGACCCCGGGTGCTGGACATGGACGATAAGCCGCCCCATGAGCGCGATCTTCCGCAGGAGTTCCTCTCCGCCCTCGATCCCCCCGCTCGTGCCGAATACCGGAGTGGCCACGGCGTCCAGAGCGCCGCAACTCATGGCCTCAAATACTTTGGCGGCGTTGCCGGTCACGGTCGCGGTGACCACCAGGATGGCGCAAGGCGACTGCTTCATGATGACTTTAGTGGCCTGCACGCCGTCCATGACGGGCATGATGAGGTCCATGAGAATGAGGTCCGGGCAGTCGCGAGCGCACTTCTCCACCGCTTCCGCTCCATCCATAGCGGTCCATGCGACCTCATAGCCGGGAACGCTCCGGATGAGCCTCCGCAACACCTCCACGGCCAGAGTCAGGTCATTGACGATGGCGATGCGCATCAGCTCTCCGCCTCACCGATCAGGTCGCGAACCGCATTGATCAGGGTTTCGTCGTGGAAGCTGCTTTTGGTCAAGTAATAGCTCGCTCCCGCCTCCAGCCCTCTGGTGCGGTACTCTTCCTGGTCCTTATAGGAAACGACCATGACCGGCAGGGACCGGGTGGACGTGATGCTCTTGATCCGCTTCACCAGTTCGATGCCGTCCATGCGGGGCATATCGACGTCCGTCACCACCAAGTCGAAGCGGGAGCCTTGGACGGCGTTCCACCCGTCCATGCCGTCCACCGCGACGGTCACTTCATAGCCACGGTTCTCGAGCAGTCGCCGCTCCACTTCGCGCACGGTAAGCGAGTCGTCCACCACCAGCACACGTTTCCGGCCCGCTTTCTCCGCGCGGGCTTGCTGGCCGAGCTTCTTCAAGCTGCCTCGCGTCAGGAGGTTGTCGATGGACCGCACCAGATCCTCGCTGTCGAGGATGGCCACCGGCGAGCCGTCTTCCAGAATGGCGCCGGCGCTGAGGTTCGGCACTTTGCCCAGCCGGGTGGGAAGCGGGATGACCACGAGATCATGCTCGCCCACAAAACGATCGACGACGAGCCCATAACGGTTGAGCCGGTCGCTGACCGTGACCACGTGCAGGTTCCCTGCGGGGCGTTCCGAGCTGCCGAGGTCAAGCACCTGTGTGGCGTCCACCAAGCCGATGTTCTGCTCGTCCATCCGAATATACTGTCGATCCTCAACCACCAGCACATCCTGGGGGGGCACGCCCAAGACGCGGTCGACGCGCGTCAGGGGCAGCGCGTAGGGCTGGCCCTTTACCTCGAACATCAAAGTGCGCAGCACCGAGAGCGTCAGCGGCAGTTGCAGCACGAAGCGCGTGCCCTCTGCCGGCTTCGAGAAGATACGCACGTTCCCACCCACCTGGCGCGCCATCGATTGTACGACATCCAGTCCCACCCCCCGCCCGGAAATCTCCGTCACCCTTTGCGAGGTGGAGAAACCGGGCAAGAATAGGAACTCCAAAACCTCATTTTCGCTCAGTTTCGCGGCCATATCGGGGGTGGCGTAACCCTTTTCGACGATGCGCCGGCGGATATGCTCCGGGTCGATTCCGCCCCCGTCGTCCGCGACGACGATCTCCAGAACTCCGGCCACATGGCGCGCACTTAGAGTGAGTTTACCTTCAGGGGGCTTGCCCGCCTGCGAGCGCGAGTCTGGCGGCTCGATGCCGTGATCCACCGCGTTCCGCAACAGGTGGGTCAACGGAGCTTCGAGCTTTTCGAGAATGTCGCGATCTACCCGAGTGGTTTCGCCCTCGATCTGGAAGTGGAGGCTCTTGCCCAGTGACTTCGCCAAATCGCGAACCATGCGCGAGAAGCCGTGCAAGCCATCGGAGAAGGGCCGCATGCGGCTGGCCACAGCCTCGTCGTACAGGCGGTTGGCCAGGTGCTCCAGCTTGCGTGAGAAACGCTCCAATTCGGTCATGTAGGAAGGAATCGCGGTGTGGATCCAGCCGGCTTGTACCAGCGCCTCTTCCAAGCGAGCCTGCGCTTCCGGCATCTTCTCTTTGCCCAGGGCGTCCAGCGCTTGTTCGATGGCATTTCCGACCATCGAGTGGCGTTGCTTGATGCGCTGCACCGTCTCAGTGAGAGGGTGCAGGTTCTTCACTTCCACCAGGCATTCGCCCGCGAATCCTGTTAGGCGATTCAGGTTTTCCACGGAAACCCGCACCGAGGCGTCCTCTGCCCTCTCCGCTGGGGCTTTCGATAAGGTCTCGGTCGCCGGCGGGGCCGCCTCACCCCTTGCTTCCGTTCCACACTGGGGAGGGGAAACTGTCTCCTTTGCGGGCGGTCGGGGAGGAACAGAAGGAATAGCCGCGGGCGGCGCGGAGCGAGGAGGCGAGGCGAATTGCTTCGCCAACTCCTCAATTCTCGGTGACGCTTCTGCCAGCGCCGCTGGAATGCCGGCCGCCTCGCGCTTGGCCAGACCACTGAAGACGTCGGTGCCGCGAAGGAGCAGGTCAAAATCCGCACCGTTCAACTGCCGCTCGCCGCGTTGCGCCGCAGAAAGCATATCCTCCATGGCATGGGCCAAGTGCACCGCAGAGTCCAGCCCCAGGATGCGGGCGGCTCCCTTGAGTGAGTGTGCGGCGCGCATCAGCGTCTGCATCTTTGTCGGATCCTGCCCGGCCTCCGTTTCGACCAGGCCTTCCTCGAGAACCCGTGAGTGAGTCTCCAGCTCAGTGCGAAATAGGTCGAGCAGAAACGGATCAGCGGTCACGGGGACGGCAGGAGTGGAAGGAGTTTCCGTGCGGGGAGCGGGCTTCGCATCCTGGCTCGGCGGCGCCAGGAGCCGCTGGATGAGTTCCTCGATGTCGCGGCTGTGGGCTTCAAGATATCCCGCGATCTCAGCAGGGGGGCACGCCGCCAACCGGCGAAAGAGATCGTTGGCTGCGCGTAAGCAATCGAGATCGGCGGCGCCAATCCGTCGCGTGCCGTTCTGCGCCGCGGTGAGCAGCTCTTCCATGGCCTGCGCCAGGCGCGCGGCCTGGTCGAGGTTCACGATGCGAGCTCCGCCTCGAAGGGAGTGTGCGGCGCGGGCGAGCGGTTCCACGCGGTCCCGCGCCGGCGGCGCTGCGCCCGCCAGACCTTCTTCCAGAACAAGGGAGTGGGTCTCCAATTCCGTGTGGAAGAGGTCGAGTAAGGACGGGTTGTCGCCGGGGTCTCTTACCACCGCAAACTCCTGTCGAGGGAATTGAAAAACTTTTTGTCGTCAATCAGCCCGACGTCGCGTCCGTCGAGCTCGAAGCACCAGCCGGTCTTCGCGGAAGGAGACTTGGCCAGCGTCACCGGAACCGTCCGCAGACTGGCGGATGACACACGCCGCACCCCGAGAATCTCGTTTACGCCGAAAGCAAACCTCTCGTGGCCTGCCCCCACAACACAAAGCCGGAGTCTTCCGCCCGGCTCTTTTTTCGCTTCTGGGGGGAGACCCAGGGCGGCCTGAAGAGACACGCAAAGAAGCAGTTCCCCGTTGACGTTCACCATCCCTGCCAGTATGCCCCCGGAACGGAACGGCAGCACGTAGGCCTTCTGAGATACTGCGATCTCATGGAACACGATGGTACGCAGCGCAAACCATTCTGACCCGATGCGAAAGATTACGACCGATACCGTGTCTTCAGCCGCCGCGGTGGTCGCTGCGGCCAATTCCTCCGAAACTTCGCGCCGGTAGTCCTCGAGCATCTCCCGGTCGAACAGGGTGCGCCCCAGGTTTGAGTATTGCGGACAGTTTTGGCAGTGCACGTAGCGGCTCAACGCCTCGCACGAGCGGTCGCCCGCGATGCCGATCTCGCGCCAGCACATCTGGTCATTGCCGATATTCGGGTTGGTCATAGTCGGCCCTACCGCTGATCTCCTTCCTGCTGGGAAAGAGCCCTGCTGGCGCGCGCGCGGTAAAGGCGCGAGCCGTCGATGTCACCGTGCCGTTCGCAGATCAGGCTCATGTGCAGCAACGATGGGTAGTGGTTTGGATCGAGAAACAACGCCTTTCGAAAGAGATCCTCAGCCGCTTCCAGCTTTTCCCCGGATTCGCTGAGCACGCCGAGCAGGGAATAGACGTCGGGATCCCGGGTCCCCTCGGCAAGCAGCCGCTCGCAAATGGCGGTCGCGGCTCCCAGATCCCCCCGGTCTGCGAGTTGACCTGCCTCCGCAATACCGGGAAAAGGCGCGGCGGCTTGAGGGACGCTCGGGGGCCCGCCAGCGTTCGCAGGCGCAAATCGCCGGGGCCTTCTCGCTTGGGGAATTGTGGTCGCAGCCAAGGCCGCGGTCCGAGAGCGCCTGAAGACGCTTTCCCCCCGTTGCAGCAATCCCTCAATCTCGTGCGGTGTAGCGCCGCTCACGCAGGGGGGGACGACACTTGCCGATCCTGCCGTGCGCGGAGCGGGCTCTCCTTTACGGCAGGCGAAGCTCTGCGGGTGGTCCACTTGCTGAAAACCTGCCGCGAGAAACGGCATCAGCTCGGCATGGCCTGTAAAAAGCAGACCGTCTGCGTGCAGCAGATCGCGCAAACCGAGGATGACCCCCCGCCGAACCCGCTCCTCCAAATAAATCAAGGCGTTCCGGCAGAGCACCGCATTATACGGTGCGCGTTGGCGGTAGAGGGAAAGGTCAAGCAGGTTGACTTTCTCAAAGCGCACCAGGGCCGCGACTTCCTCACGGATTTGCCACCCTTCAGGGTAGCGCAGGAAGTATTGCTCCTCCGAGTGATCGCGCTTTTCTCGGAAAGAACTCTTTCTGTAAACTCCCCGTCTGGCTCGAGCCAGCGCCCGCTCGCTGACGTCCCCCGCGTCGATCAGGATCCGGTTGGCTTCCAATCCGGCGTCGAGTAGCGCCATGGCCACGGAATACGGCTCTTCCCCGGAAGCGCAGGGGATACAAAGGGCCTGAAAGGGTCCTGTGGGATTGGCTGGCTGCCACTGCTCCCTGACATACGATGCGAGGAGTTGGAAGGGCTCGCTGTCCCGGAAGAACCATGTCTCCGGAACGGTAACTTCGTCGACCAGCATCTGCCACTCCTCCCCTTTCCCTTGAAGGAGGTGGGCGATCCTCTCCGCGCGAGGCTGCGGCCCCGGCCCTCCCAGCACCGCGTCCAAGGCGCGCTCCACGACGACAAAGCCAAGCAGTTCCGGCGACAGGCCGAGGCGCTCGGACAGGAGGCGCGTGACCGAAGCGGTCAGGTTCACGCGGCCTCCGATTTGGGAAACTGGGGATGTAGCGGCGATTTTAAATCGCCACGCTGATTCACACGGCCTCCGATTCGGGGAACAAAAGCGCCCGCACCGATGCAGGCAACAACTCATCCAACGCCAACCGTTGTACCAGCCTCCGAGCCTGCTCGGCTGTACCATCAAGGTAGGGAGCGTCCGGGATTCTCACCTTCTGCGGCTCGAGCCTGGTCTCTTCTAACACGATAGTCTCGACAGCTTTCTCCGCCACCAGTCCGAGAGGATGTGAGCGGCCCTCCGGCAGGGCATATTTCACGACGAGCAGCCTCGTGCTGAGCAGCGGTCGCGCCGGAGTCCCGGCGATCAGCGCACACAGGTCGATGACCGGGATGGTGCGGCCACGCCAAGTGGCCAGTCCCGCGACGTAGGCGGGTGCGTGGGGCAATGGCGTGCACAGCGGGTAAGGCGCCACCTCGATCACCTGCCGGGTGTCTAGCCCGTAGGTTTGGCTGCCGGCCTGGAAGATGAGCAGCAACATGGGCTTCAGGACGCTGTCGAAAACCGTCCCACCTCCGCTTGCAACTCCCGAACGGCATTGTGCAGATCCTCGGACACTTTTCGAAACTCCGCCATGGAAGCCTTGGTCTGGTTCGCGGCCTCGCGCAAGTTGACCATGGCGTCCGCGATCTGGCCTGCGCCTTGCGATTGCATTTGCATGCTGGAGTTCACAACCTCGAATTGAGGTCCCAGTTTCGTCGTGCCCTCGATGACCTGTCCCAGTCCCGAACTCAGCTCGCTGACGGCCGCGGAGCTGGCTTGTGTCTGCTGGGCGTAAGACTCGACGCGCGAGACACCTTCGCGGACTGCCCGCTGCATCTCACGAATCTGCCTCTCGATGTCCAGAGCGGCGACAGCCGTCCGGTCGGCGAGCCGCCGCATCTCCAGCGCCACCACCGAGAATCCCCCCGCCTTCTCCCCCGCTTTTTCGGCTTCGATAGCGGCATTGAGGGAGAGCAGGTTCGTGCGGTTCGCCACCTTAGTGATGGTCGTGATCACTTGATCGATGTTCCCGGCTTTCTCGTCGATGGACTCGAAGGTGCGGGTCATGGCGGCGCTCGAGCTGAGCAACCCGTCGATGGCGGAGCGGATCCCGTTCAGGTTGTCAACGCCCCCGCTCGCCGTGTGGGCGGCATCCGAGGCCATCTTCATGACGGAATCCATGGTCCGGGCGAGTTCTTGGACGGTGGCGTAGATCTCCTTGCTGGTGGCGCTCACCTCGTTGGTTGACGCCGCCTGCTCGGAGACGGACGCCTCCACCTCGCGCACGGCTGCCGCCGCTTGCGTCGCGCTCCCGGCTACCTGGTTGCACGCTTGCATGACCTTGAACAGCAAGCCGTGGAGACTCTCCGTCATGGTGGAAACGGCGCGGATCAGCTCACAGATTTCGTCTCTCGTCCGGACGCGGCCGCTGGGGCCATCGTCCGAGATGAACTCCCGGAACTCCCCGCTTTGCACCCGGTCGAAGGCCACCTTGACCTTACCGGCGGCAATGTCCGTGGTCAGATTGACGACGCGGGCGAGGGGGCGGGTGATGTTGCGGGTGACGACCGCCATCACGGCCGCCGCCAGGCCCACGCACAGCAGACTCATCAGCAGTGCTTCCGCGCGCGCGCGGCGCTCCGCGGCGAGGCGTTTCAGCAAGAGTGTCCGCAATTCTTGGGTGCTCGTTTGGCCCAGGGTCACGCCCGCCTCCTCAGCGGCCAAAGCCATCTGAACGAACCGCTCTGGACCGGGAGCAACGCCCGCCTGCTCGGAAGAGCTGCTTACCGCCGAGGCGAGCTGCGTGGCCAGTTCGACGTAACGCTCGAACAGGGGAGGAACACTCTTCTGAAAAGAGGAGTCCGTGCCGTGAAGGCGTTTGTCCTCGCGCAGGGCCGTCTCCAGGGAATAGCGCATGCGCGGGAAATCCGCACTTACCAGCGCTCCGCACTGCGCTTGCATTTGGGAGAGGTCACGCGCGTCCAACCGGCGGCCTTGCGCTTTCGCGTTGAGGGCCACCGAGCCCGCTTCGGCCAGCGCAGCCTGCGACTGGAGTAGATGCGGTCCTGTAACGTACATGAGTTCGGTGGTGAGCAGTTCAGGATCCAGGTTCAGTGAAAAATCATCGAGAACGACAAGAATGAGTTCCGAGGTGGTCTCCACCATCTGGTGATCCAGGGTGGCCCGTTCGGCCGGGGTAATCGCCGAGCCGCTCGCCTCGAGTTGCCTCCAAAGGCTGCTCAGCCGGTCGATCAAGCTCTTCGTCATGGCGTCTTCACCCCGCTGCAACGTGGCGACCGCATCCGCGATGCGCTGGCGAGTTTCCGCCAGGTCGTCCGGCGAGCTCGCTGCGGCCGCGGTGGCCAAGCTGCTCCGCGATTCAATCTCCCACAGGTCGCGCCGCAAGCCTCGGCAGACGTCCAGCACGGCGGTGCCCTCGACTTCCCTTTGACTCGTGTTGATTCGCCGGTTGTACTCTGTGGTGACGTAATAGAGCAAGACGGCGATAGGCAACGCAAAGACAATGCCGCTGAGGATGAGTTTGTGCGCGATCGTCAGCCGCGCCAGCCACCTGTTGATTTGCTCCACCCTTCCTCCTCGTCGGCGCGAACGGCCCTCGCCCGGCCCGCCTTGGCCGAGCGCCGCTCGGCCCTACGTCCTAAGCTGCAGTCCGGAAGCGCGACACTTCGCCTTGAAGGCCTTGCACGGCGTTAGTCAGTTGGCCGGTGGCCTTCTGGAATTCACTTAGAGTTGACTTGGTCAGGTTCGCGCTCTCGGCCAGTTGCTGCATCGCTCCATTGATCTGTTGCGCCGCCTCGGTTTGGGCGTTCATGCCCTGCTTTACCGTCTCGAATTCCGGCCCCAGCGCCTGCACTCTCTCGATCATTCTTCCCAGCGCCGCCGAAATGCGGTTCACTTCTTCCACTCGCCGCCGCACTTCTTCCGAGAACTTGTCCATCTCCATGACTCCGCTCGATACCGCCGATTGCATCTCCTTCACTACCGCCTCGATGTCCTGCGTCGCCACCGCCGTCTGGTCCGCGAGCCGGCTGATCTCGCGCGCCACCACCGAGAATCCCTTCCCCAGCTCCCCCGCCTTCTCCGCCTCGATCGCGGCATTGAGAGATAGCAGGGCGGTCTGGTCCGAAACTTTGTTGATGGTGGTGACCACGGTGGAGATCTTGCTCGCCCGGTCGCTGATCACCCCCAACCGCGATGAAATTGAGCCGGTGGCCTTGACCAACTCGCGCATCGCCGTTTCCATCTCACCCAGCTCGGATTGTCCGGATTCCGCCTGAGCGGTAGCCTCGCCCACCGCCTCACCCACCCCGGACATCGTCCGCAGCAGGTCGCGCGAAGTCGCTGAGATCTCCGAACTGCTCGCCGACACCTCTTGCGTCGCCGCCGCCTGCTCCGCCACAGTGGACTCCAATTGTCTCGCCGAAGCTGTGATTTCAGTCCCCGAGGTCGTCACCTGGATTCCCGAGCGTTGCACTTGCCCGATGAGTTTACCCAGAGTTTCGGTCATGTTTCGAAAAGAAGCCATCATGTCTCCGGTCTCGTCCGGGAAGTCGAATCGTCGCGGCCCTTTGTGATCTTCTTGGGTGTGGAGGCTGAGGAAGTCTGCGCGCGCGCCGTGCAGGTCCCCCTGCGCGACCTTTCCGGCGAGGTTGGTAAGGAGCTCGATGGGCTTGGTCAAGCGTCCGCCCATGAAGAAGGCGACGCCCAGCACAGCGAAGAGCGAGAGAAGGCCGGCCAGCGTTACACCCCAAAGGAGGTTGGTTGCCGACGAGCTCACTTGCTGAATCGGCGCCATGTACTCGTCCTCGTAGGCGCCCACGTTAATCAGCCAGTCCCAGGGTTCAAAATAGACGAACGCCGACCACTTCACTCTCGGCTTCGGATCATCGGGGTTCTGCCACGGGTACGAGGCGTCGAAAACCTCCCCTTTGCCTGCCGAGAGGGCTTTCTGCACATAAGGCTGGACGATAAGGTTGCCGGCGGCGTCCCGGGCGTCCCAAATATTCTCGCCGTCGCGCTTGCCGTCGACGGAAATGATGTAGCGCCCGCGCTGGCTGCCTTTGCATCCCACCACCACAATGCGTCCGGTGCGGCCAATCACCGTGCTCATGATTGAGCGCCGGACGGATTCGACGGAAGAGATGCGCTCGCCGACATATAGCATTCCGGTGATCCGACCGGCGCCGTCGCGCAACGGTTCGTAGGCTGCCACATACAAATCGTTCACGACGAAAGCCGTGCCCCGATAAACATCGCCGCGCAGCACGGACGCAACCACGGGGGTGGGCGCTCCGTCAGGACCCGTGGCGGGGATGTACGTCCCGATGGCGCGGTTGCCGTCCGCCGCAGCCACGGTGGTCGCGACACGCAGCATATCGCCCTGCTCGTTCATCCGCTGGAAGATCGTAACCGTGCTGCCCGTAACCTGGGTGATCTCGTCCACCACGGGCGATGGCGTTTGGAAACTGCGCGACTGCGTGGCCGGTTCGCCTCCGATCAGCATCCGGGGCAGGGTGACCTCCGCCGTCGCCTGGGTGAATTGATTCACGGCCTGCCAGTGCACGCTGCCCCCGCGGTTGGCCATCCCGCCCCTCTGCGCCAGAATCCTCCGCGCCACACCCAGGTTTTCGTTTATTCGCCGCTGCAACAGATCGTTCGCGGTTTCGCAGAGACCGTAGGTGTCCCTGGCCGTTTGCTCCACGTTGGCCACTGCCAGGGCGGTCATTTCACGAGCCGCTCGCTGCGAAATGCTGGTGCGAAAATGCTGCATGAGCAGGAGCAACACCAAGGCCGGAAAGATCGCGGCTATGAGTGCCAAACCATAAATCTTGGTCCTAAGCGCAATTCGCAAGCTGCCTCCTCACACGCCTGGGGTCTTGGGACACACATGATTTGGGGCCGGAATTCAAGGAACACCCCATTTTTGCACTCCCTTGTTCAACACGGAGTGCGTGAACATTGGAGAGCATAACATCCTCGAAACAAATTACTCGGGTTTCGGCGAAAAATAAAGTGGTTTCGCTGCTACGAAAGTACTACGTATTGGACCACTTCATCTGGTGGTATGCTAAGCACCTTGCAGGCGCGTGCTCGTTCAGGTGAGCGGTGCTGCCATGGGAGCGATTGCTATGCGAACCGCGATTCGGCGTTTATCTCTCGGGATCGGACTCATCCTTTTAGTTTCCGGCATTCTCCTGGTTTCCGACTGGAACCGTGGCCACGTGGCGAAACACAAGATACCTCGTGTTGCCGTGTTTCAGTTCTCGAGCCGGCCCTTGCTCGATGAGGGGGTGGCCGGCATTATCGAGGGCCTGAAGGGACGCGGTTTCGTTCAGGGTCAAACCATCCAGATCGAACTGTTCAATTCGCAGAATGACCTTCCCACCGCCAACAGCATCGCGCGGGCGATCGAAGATGGCGGCTATGACCTCGCGATCACCGTCAGCACGCCCTGCTTGCAGGCCATGGCTTCCGCGAACCGCACCGGCAAAGTGAAGCACGTCTTCGGGCTGGTGACCGATCCGTTCGCTTCCGGTGTTGGTCTGAACCGCGACCGCCCCTTGGAACACCCGAGATACATGGTGGGAATCGGAACCTTCCAGCCCGTACGCAATGCGCTGCTCGACGCCAAAAGAAGTTACCCCGCTCTGCGACGCGTAGGAACGGTGTGGAATCCGGCCGAGGCCTGCTCGGAAGCCTGCATGCGAGTGGCCCGCAGCACCTGCAAGGAAATGGGAGTCGAGCTTTTGGAAGCGCAGGTGGAGAGCTCGACGGGGGTGGGAGAAGCTACAAGCTCCTTGCTGGCTCGGGGTGTGGAGGCGATTTTCATCGGCGGCGACAACACCGTCGAGATGGCGATGAATACGATCACAAAGCTGGCGACCGACGGCCATGTTCCTGTCATCGGGTGCGCTCCGGGCCACGCGGACGTAGGCGCGCTTATTGGCTTGGGCGCCGATTATGTTGAGGTGGGGCGAGCGGAAGGCAAGTTGGCGGCGGACCTGCTCTCCGGCCGCGACCCTGCCACCGTGCCCATCGTCAATCTCACCCCGAACAAACTCGCCCTGAATCTCTCGGTACTTCCGCGGTTGCAGGCGAAGTGGATAATCCCGCGGGAGATTCTGGAGTCCGCCGCTATCGTGATCGACGAGAAGGGACAGCGGACGGAGAGGGCTAGCACACCGCCCGCCAGCCCCCAAGCTGCCGCCGCTCTGCCCAAGAAGTGGCGAATCCACTTGATCGAGCTGGTGAATGCTCCCTCCATCGACGAGACCGAGCAAGGTATTCGTAAGGGCCTCAAGGAGGCTGACTTGGTGGAGGGGCAGGACTACGAATTGAAGGTCGGCAATGCGCAGGGTGACCTGCCGACTCTGAACACCCTCATCGACGCCGCCCTCACCGCCCAGGCCGACATGGTCTATACCATCACCACGCCCGCGCTCCAGGCCGCCATGCAAAAGGTTCAGGACCGCCCGGTGCTGTTCGCCCTCGCTCTCGACCCGTTGCTGATCGGGGACCGTGGCACGCACGAAAAACACCGCCCCAACGTTGCGGGCGTCTATGACCGCAGCCCCTTCGAGGAAATGATGAAAATCCTGCGCGCCTGCCTCCCCAGGGCCCGCGCCATCGGCACGCTCTATGCGCCCTCCGAATCCAACTCGGTGAACTTCCGCGATGAGCTGGAGAAGGCGGCGCGCGGGGCCGGCTTGCAACTGGTGGCGCTTCCTTCCAATTCGCCCAGCGAGGCGGCGGACGCTGCGGTGGCCTTGACCCAGCGGGGTATCGATGCCATTTGCCAGATCAACGACAACCTGCACGGCGCGGCGTTCCCGACTATCGTTACGGCGGCGCGCCAGGCACGGCTGCCCATCTTCAGTTTCAGTTCGGGCCAAGCGGCTCAGGGAGCGGCGGTGGTTCTCTCCAACGACCAGTTCGACGGTGGGCGTGAGTCCGCGCTGATCGCTGCTCGGGTGATGCGTGGGGAGACCCCGGCCTCATTTCCCTACCGGGGCATCACCAAGACCCGCCTGTTGGTGAATCGCCAAGCCGCCGAAGCCGTGGGGCTGCGCATACCGGAATCGGTGGCAGGCCGCGCCGAGCCCGCGAGCCGGAATTGACCCGGCTGGGTCCTGCCGTGGCTCACGCTGCGGTCCGGAAGCGCGACACCTCGCCTTGAAGGCCTTGCACGGCGTTGGTCAGTTGGCCGGTGGCCTTCTGGAATTCGCCTAGAGTTGACTTGGTCAGATTCGCGTTCTCGGCCAGTTGCTGCATAGCTTCATTGATCTGCTGCGCCGCCTCAGTTTGAGCGTTCATGCCCTGCTTTACCGTCTCGAATTCCGGCCCCAGCGCCTGCACTCTCTCAATCATCCTTCCCAGCGCCGTCGCAATGCGGTTCACTTCTTCCACTCGCCGCCGCACTTCTTCCGAGAACTTGTCCATCTCCATGACCCCGCTCGATACCGCCGATTGCATCTCCTTCACTACCGCCTCGATGTCCTGCGTCGCCACCGCCGTCTGGTCCGCGAGCCGGCTGATCTCGCGCGCCACCACCGAGAATCCCTTCCCCAACTCCCCCGCCTTCTCCGCCTCGATCGCGGCATTGAGAGATAGCAGGGCGGTCTGGTCCGAAACTTTGTTGATGGTGGTGACCACGGTGGAGATCTTGCTCGCCCGGTCGCTGATCACCCCCAACCGCGATGAAATTGAGCCGGTGGCCTTGACCAACTCGCGCATCGCCGTTTCCATCTCACCCAGCTCAGTTTGTCCGGATTCCGCCTGAGCGGCAGCCTCGCCCACCGCCTCGCCCACACCTGACATGGTGCGAAGCAGGTCGCGCGAAGTTGCCGAGATCTCTGAACTGCTCGCCGACACCTCTTGCGTCGCCGCCGCCTGCTCCGCTACGGTGGACTCCAATTGTCTCGCCGAAGCCGTGATTTGGGTCCCCGAAGTCGTCACCTGGATTCCCGAGCGTTGCACTTGCCCGATCAGCTTACCGAGAGTTTCGGTCATGTCCTGAAAAGAAGCCATCATATCTCCGGTCTCGTCCGGGAAGTCGAATCGACGCGACCTCTTCTGATCTTCCTGGGCCTGGAGGTTGAGAAAGTCTGCGCGCGCGCCGTGCAGGTCCCCTTTCGCGACTTTTCCGGCGAGGTTGGTCAGCAGCTCGATGGGCTTGCTTAAGCGTCCGCCTATGAAGAAGGCGACGGCCAGCACTGCGAAGAGCGAGAGAACGCCAGCCAGCGTCACGCCCCAGAGGAGATTGGCCGCCGACGAGCTCACTTGTTGGATCGGCGCCATGTACTCGTCCTCGTAGGCGGGCACATCGATCAGCCAGTCCCAGGGCTCGAAGTATATTAACGCCGCCCTTTTCATCCTCGGTTTCGGATCACCGGGATTCTGCCATGGGTACGAGGCCTCGAAAACCTCTCCTTTCGCCGACGAGAGAGCCTTCTCAATCAGAGGTTGGATAATTGGGTTGCCGGTAGGGTCCCGCGCGTCCCAGATGCTCTCACCGTCGCGCTTGCCGTCGAGGGAAATGATGTAGCGACCGCGCTGCTCACCCTTGCACCCTATCACCACGATGTGTCCGGTGCGGCCGATCACCGTGTTCATAATGGTGCGCCGAACAGATTCGACGGAAGAGATACTCTCCCCAACGCGTAGCATTCCGGTGATCCGGCCGGCTCCGTCGCGCAGCGGTTCGTAGGCGCCCACATACCAACCGTTTACGACGAAAGACGTGCCCCGAGAAACCTCACCACGCAGCACTGAGGCGACCGCGGCAGTGGGCGTCCCGTCAGGCCCTATAGCGGGCGTGTACGTGCCGACCGCACGGGTGCCGTCCGCCTGAGCCACGGTGGTTGCGACGCGCAGCATATCGCCCTGTTCGTTCATCCGCTGGTAGATTGAAATCGTGCTGCCTGTTACTTGGGCGATCTCGTCCACGACGGGCGAGGGCGTTTGGAAGCTGCGCGACTGCGTCGCCGGCGTGCCTCCGATCACCATCCGGGGCAAGGTGACCTCCGTCGTCCCCTGCGTGAATTGATTCACTGCCTGCCATTGCACGCGACCTCCGCCGATGGCGACCCCACCCCTCTCAGCCAAAATCCTCCGGGCCACGACGAGGTTCGGGCCTGTTCGCCGCAGTAACAGGTCGTTCGCGGTTTCGCAGAGACCATAGGTGTCCCTGGCCGTTTGCTCCAGGCTGGCCACGTCCATTGCAGTCATTTCACGAGCGGCTCGCTGCGATATGCTGCTGCGAAAATGCTGCATGAGCAGAAGCAACACTAGAACCGGCAGAATCGCCGCGACGAGCGCCAGCCCATATATCTTATTCCTTAGCGAGATTCTCACACTGCCTCCACGTCTATTTGGGGTTTTGAGTTGCCTTCTCTCCCCTCCGTCGGTTTAACAGGGGGAGAAAAAATAGTGGGTGAATCGGCTCTTGCCCTCGACTACTGGAAGTTTCCAATCAGAACAAACGGCGCCCAGTAATACGGGTGAGCGTAACCAGCTTCACGGGCCGTAGATTTTGACTCCTGCCCGCTCTGAAACCCGCGCGCCTTTTCAGGATTCGTCGACGCGGCTGCCACCCCGTGCAATAACCCAAGCTGCGCCTGGCGCAAGGCTTCCGCCTTGCCCTCCGCGCGGTGCTGCACCCAGCGCGCATAGAAATCACTCATCAGCCGGCTGGTACTGAGGTCGTTCACATCCCACAGGGTGGCGAGAACCGCTTCCGCATCCTTCTGCTGGGCAATCATTCCAAAGCTGTCCATCTCCAAGCCATTCGTCGCGGCATCCCCCTTCGCGGTGCTGCAAGCCGACAGGGTCAGAAGCTGTGTTCCATGAAAACTGATGGATGAATCTTCCATCTTGGTCAGAGTAAGTGCATATCCTTCTGCTCCCCCGGTGCTTTCCCCCGCCAGCATCAGGTAGGGCTCCTCGCCGCTACCGGCCTCCTCTATAAAGTGGCTGGCAATGTGCACTACGGGAAAGCTCTTCCCCACGCCCAGTTCTGTCTTCAATGCCACCAGCGTGAACTGTTCATTGGGCAGCAGCTTTCCCTCCAGCGGGCCATGGGATTCAGGCACTGCAGGGTCGTGGACCACGGCTTCCAGCTCCGGCATCACGCCGGGCAAGGGGGGCAGACCGCCATAGCTTTTGGACAAGCCCATCGCCAGCACGCGCAGTTGGGCAGCGATTGGGTCAGTGGAAGCCGTCATGTGCCCGTAGCTTTCGGGAGTGAAGAGGACGTTGTTGAAGCGCTCGGCAAGGTAGTGATGGCCGTCATAGAGGGCCGCCATCGGCAGGTAGCGCAGCACGCCGTCCAGCGACCATAGCAGTGTCGGGACACGGCCTTTTTCCGTCTGCTCCAGAGCGTTTAGTTCGCCCCCGAATGGAGCCACGACCATCGCGTACAGCTCCGCCAGATGCGGTTTGGGATCGGACGTGGGCGTGCGCAGCTCGTCCCGGACCTGCAACACCTTGCTGCGCAACTCCGCCGGCGTGGCCTTCAACTCGAACTTCTTGCGCGCTTGTGCCGTTACAACAATCGAATACGCGTGCTCCTCGCCCAGTAGCAGCCGTATGCCCATCACCCGCGGCCCCAGTTCCGCCAGCGTATTCTGCAAGCGGCTCACCTCCGACTTCTCTTTGCTCAATAAAGCGTTCGCATCCTGTGTTCCGGCCTTCTGCGCCAGTTCCGGATAAAGCGTCTTCTTGAAGAAGTCTGAGACCTCGGCATTCCCCGTCTCGATTTTCGTTTCCAGAGTTTTCAGTCGAGCGGCTTCCTCGGGAGTACGTGCGGCTTTGGCCAGCAATACGGCATATTCCATACTCATGTCTGTCAACGCCACTGCCGTTTTCTCTGGAGTCGCCAGCTCGCTCTGCGCCTGCTGCTGAGTGGAGGTCAGTTTTAGTGGCTCGGCCTTGGCTTCCGGATTGTCAGCCGCTCCTTGAAGCACTTCCTTCAGCTCCTGCTCCTTGAGGAGATCGAGAACCTGTTCGGCTTCGCCGAGCCGGTCGGCGTGCACCAGGAGCTCTGCCAGCACGCGATAGGTTACCGACTTCGATTGCGCAAATCCGGCCTGAAGATCTTTATCCAGCCCGGAAATGTTCCTGCGAATTTGCTGGTAGGAGTTCACCGCATCCATCCCGAAGAAGATCGCTTCTTCAGGACGATGCTGATTGCGGAAGTCGATCATCAGCGAGGTTTCAATCCCGCCCTGTAAGTCCGGATCGCCCGCGGCCTTTGCCAAAGACAAGGCAGCGAGTTTGCACGGCAACGCCTTATCTTGCTGCCCCAGATCGGAATAGGCCCTGCCAATGCTGCTCAGAGCGAACGCTTCGCCACGACGGTCCTCGACTTCGCGCCAAATTGACAGTGACTGGTACTCGAATTCCAGCGCTTTGCTCTTCTGTCCCAGGTCGGAATAGGCTCTACCTATATTGTTCAGGGTTGCCGTTTCGCCGCGGCGGTTCCCCACTTCACGCCAGATGGGCAATGCCTGGTTGTAGAAATCCAGTGCTTTCTGTTTTTCACCAAGGTCGGCATAGACCCTGCCAATATCATTGAGAGCCAGCGCCTCGCCGTTGCGGTTCCCCACTTCACGCCAGATGGGCAACGCTTGATTGAAGTAATCCAGCGCCTTCTGCCTCTGCCCCAGATCACTATAGAGTCTGCCCATATAGTTCAGAGTCCTTGCTTCGCCCGGGCGGTTTCCAACTTCGCGCCAAATTGACAGTGCCTGATTGTAGAATTCCAGCGACTTCTGTCTTTGGCCCAGATTATCATAGACCGTGGCGATATTACTGAGTGTCAGCGACTCGCCGTTGCGCTCTCCCACTTGACGCCAGATGGGCAGAGCCTGGTTGTAATAATCCAGCGCTTCCGCCCCCTGACCCATATCGGAATAAGCCCTTCCTATGTTGTCCAGGGTGCTTGCCTCGCCGGCGCGATTATGCACCTCGCGCCAGATGGGCAACGCCTCATTGAGGTACTCCAGCGCCTTCTGCCTCTGCGCTAGATTGTTATAGACTCTGCCCATATTGTTCAGAGTGTTTGCTTCGCCGGGGCGGTTGCCCATTTCGCGCCAAACAGGCAGTATCTGGTTGAATAGTTCCAGCGCCTTCTGCTCCTGCCCTAAGTCGGTATAAACTCTGCCCATGATATTCAGAGTCAGCGCCTCGCTGCCGCGCTTGCCTGAACTGTGTTCGATGGACAATGCCTGATTGAGGTACTCCAGCGCTTTTTGGGTATTTCCCGTTTGCCGATACAAGGAGCCCAGAGTATTTAGCTCAACCGCCTCGTCTCTCAGGCGGTTTGTCGTACGTGCCTCCGCAAGCTTCTGCTCATGCTGTTTTATCTCTTCCTGTAGCGCAGGACCCTGCCCGCACGCAGGAGTACATCTCATGAAGCAGGCTGCCGCCAGCATCATGAAGAAGCACCGCCGCGCCGATCGCCCGTGACACACGTTCCCCACTCTCCCTCCTTTCTTCATCCTGCCTGCCCTTTATGGATAGGATACACCGCGACTACTGGAAGTTTCCAATCAGAACAAACGGCGCCCAGTAAAACGGATGCGCGTAAGCAGCTTCATGCGCCGGAGATTTTGACTCCTGCCCGTTCTGAAACCCGCGCTCCTTTTCAGGATTCGTCGACGCGGCTGCCACCCCGTGCAATAACCCAAGCTGCGCCTGGCGCAAGGCTTCCGCCTTGCCCTCCGCCGGGTGCTTCACCCAGCGCGCATAGAAATCACTCATCAGCCGGCTGGTACTGAGGTCGTTCACATCCCACAGGGTGGCCAGAACAGCTTCCGCATCCTTTTGCTGGGCAATCATTCCTAAGCTGTCCATCTCCAGGCCATCCGTCGCGGCATCGCCCTTCGCCGTGCTGCAAGCCGACAGTGTCAGAAGCCGTGTTCCATGGAAACTGATGGATGAATCCTCCATCTTGGTCAGAGTAAGCGCATATCCTTCTGCTCCCCCGGTGCTTTCCCCCGCCAGCATCAGGTAGGGCTCCTCGCCGCTGCCCGTCTCCTCGACGAAGTGGCTGGCAATGTGCACCACGGGAAAGCTCTTCCCGACGCCCAGTTCTGTCTTCAGCGCCACCAGCGTGAACTGTTCATTGGGCAGCAGCTTCCCCTCCAGCGGGCCATGGGATTCAGGCACCGCAGGGTCGTGGACCACGGCTTCCAGTTCCGGCATCACACCGGGCAAGGGGGGCAGACCGCCATAGCTTTTGGACAAGCCCATCGCCAGCACGCGCAGTTGGGCAGCGTTCAGGTCAGGGGAAGCCGTCATGTGCCCGTAGCTCTCGGGAGTGAAGAGGACGTTGTTGAAGCGCTCGGCAAGGTAGTGCTGGCCGTCATAGAGCGCCGCCATCGGCAGGTAGCGCAGCACACTGTCCAACGACCAGAGCAGCGCCGGGACACGGCCCTGCGCGGCGGGGCTCTGCTCCAGGGCTTTCAACTCATTGCCCAGGGGAGCTACCACCATCGCATACAGCTCTGCCAGATGGGGCTTGGGATCAGACGAAGGTGAGCGCAGATCGTCCCGCACCTGCAACACCTTGCTGCGCAATTCGGCCGGCGTGGCCTTCAGTTCGAACTTTTCTCGCGTGTGGGCCGTCACCACAATGGCATAGGCATGCTCCTCGCCCAGCAGCAGCCGTATGCCCATTACGCTCGGCCCCAGTTCCGCCAGTGTATTCTGAAGGCGGCTCACCTCGGACTTCTCTCTGCCCAATAGCGCATTGGCATCCTCTGTGCGTGCCTTCTGTGCCAGTTGCGGGTAGAGCGTATTTCTGAAAAAGGCCGAAACCTCTCCGTTCCCTTGCTCAATGCTCGTCTCCAGCACTTTGAGTCGAGCGTCTTCGGCGGGAGTACGCGTCGCCTTGGCCAGCAATCCGGCATACTCCAGACTCAACGCTGTGAGCGCCGCGGCTGTCTTCTCGGGAGCCGCCAACTCGCCCTGCGCCCTCTGTTGCCCCTCGCTGAGTTTCAATGGTTCGACCTTGGCGGTGGCATTACTGGGCGCGCCACGCACCACTTCCTTCAGCTCCTCTTCTTTGAGGAGATCGAGGACTTGTTCGGCTTCGCCCAGACGGTCGCTCTGCACCAGCAGTTCAGCCAGTTCGCGATAAGTTGCCGACTTCGATTTTGCAAAGCCAGCCTGCACATCCCTATCCAGCCCGGAGATGTTCCTGCGAATCTGCTGGAAGGAGTTCACCGCATCCATCCCAAAGAAGATCGCCAGTTCCGGACGTTTTTCATCGCGGAAGTGGCTCATCAGCGAGTCTTCAGTCTTGCCTTGCAGGTCTGGATCTCCCACCGCCTTGGCCAGTGACAGAGCAGCCAGTTCGCTCGGAAGCGCTTTCTCCTTCTGCCCCAAAGCATCGTAGACCACGCCGATATCTTTCAGGGTAGCCGCCTCGCCGCGGCGGTCGCCCACCTCGCGCCGAATCGGCAATGCCTGGTTGTAGTACTCGAGCGCCTTGTGCTTCTGTCCCAGATCGTTGTAGACCCGGCCGATATTGGTCAGGGTCGCCGCCTCGCCGCGGGGGTCGCCCACCTCGCGCTCAATGGGCAATGCCTGGGTGAAGTATTCCAGCGCCTTCTGCTTCTGCCCAAGAAGGCAATAGACCCAGCCAATATGGTGCAGGGTGTTCGCCTCGCCGTGGCGGTCGCCCACCTCGCGCCGAATCGGCAATGCCTGGTTGTAGTACTCCAGCGCCATTTGCTTCTGCCACAGATTGTCATAGACCGTGCCGATATTGGTCAGGGTCCCCGCCTCGCCGCGGCGGTCGCCCACCTCGCGCATGATCGGCAATGCCTGGTTGTAATATTCCAGCGCCTTCTGCTCCTCCCCCAGAGTGTCATAGACCGCGCCGACATTGTTCAGGGCGTACGCCTCGGCGGGGCGGTCGCCCACCTCGCGCAGAATCGGCAGTGCCTGCCTGTAATACTCCAGCGCCTTCTGCTTCTGCCCCAGATCGTCATAGACCCCGCCGATACCGTTCAGGGCCACCGCCTCACCGCTGCGGTCGCCCACCTCGCGCAGAATGGGCAATGCCTGGTTGTAGTACTCCAGCGCCTTCTGCTTCTGCCCCAGATCGTCATAGACCAGGGCGATATTGGTCAGGGTCAACGCCTCGCCGCTGCGGTCGCCCACCTCGCGCCGAATCGGCAATGCCTGGTTATAGTACTCCAGCGCTTTCGGCTTCTGCCCCAGATCCCTGTAAACCTCGCCGATCTTGCTCAGGGTCACCGCCTCGCCGCTGCGGTCGCCCACTGCGCGCCGAATCGGCAATGCCTGGTTGTAATACTCCAGCGCCTTCTGCTTTTGCCCCAGATCGTCATAGACCACGCCGATATTGGTCAGGGTTTCCGCCTCGCCGCGGCGGTCGCCCACCTCGCGCGAAATGGGCAATGCCTGGGTGAGATATTCCAGCGCCTTCTGCTTCTGCCCTAGGTCGGAAAAGACCGAGCCGATATTGGTCAGAGTTTCCGCCTCGCCGCAGCGGTCACCCACCTCGCGCCGAATCGGCAATGCCTGATTGCAATAATCCAGCGCCTTCTGCTTCTGCCCCAGATCGCTAAGGACCCGGCCGATATTGCTCAGGGTCTCCGCCTCGCCGCGGCGGTCGCCCACCTCGCGCTGAATCGGCAATGCCCGGTTGAAATACTCCAGCGCCTTCTGCTTCTGCCCTAGGTCGGAAAAGACCGCGCCGATATTGGTGAGGGTTTCCGCCTCGCCGCAGCGGTCGCCCACCTCGCGCCGAATCGGCAATGCCTGGTTGCAATAATCCAGCGCCTTCTCATTCTGCCCCAGATCGCTATAGACCCGGCCGATATTGCTCAGGGTCTCCGCCTCGCCGCTGCGGTCCCCCACCTCACGCCGAATCGGCAATGCCTGGTTGTAATACTCCAGCGCCTTCTGCATCTGCCCCAGAGCGTTATAGGCCGCGCCCATGTGGTCCAGGGTAATTGCTTCGCCACGGCGGTCGCCCACCTCGCGCCGAATCGGCAACGCCTGGTTCAAATACTCCAGCGCTTTCTGGTGCTGCCCCAAATCGCTATAGACCGCGCCGATATTAGTCAGGGCTTCGGCCTCGAGGTGAGGTGATTTCAGCTGGCGCGAGATGGCTAAGGCCTGAGTGTCAACCTCCAGGGCCCTTGGCTTCTCTCCCGCTGTCGAATACAGCGAACCGAGAGTGAGAAGCTGGAGCGCCTCATCTTTTTGGCTCTTCGCCGCCCGGGCCTCCGCCAGCTTCTGCTCCTGCTGTTTTATCTGTTCCTGTAGCGTCGAGCTCTGTCCCCATGCAGGAGAACATCGCATGAGGCAAGCCCCCGCCAACACTATGAAAAAGTACCGTCGCTCCCATCGCCCGTGACGATTGTCAGCCATCCCACACCTCAATTCGTCCTGAACTGATCCAGCATGCCTGCAGATGTTGCGCACTGGTGCCTTCGGGCTGGTAGGTGTTGGTGCCGATGAGCAGGGCGCGCCTCGTCTGCGCGGCAACCTGTGTGCCGGAGAGTTTACACAAAAGAAGCGAGAGAGCAGCAAGAGTCCATTTCATAGCTGCCCACCGATAGGACTGGCCCGGAGTATAGCACTCCCGTCGGAGAATTCAACAAGAATGTACTTTCAATCAGTGTCGTACGTCATGGGAAGAGGGTAGCTGCGAGGCGTCCCATCCGCCGCCAAGGGCTTGGATCAAGGACACGCTTGCGACCCTGCGCTGCGTGAGAAGATCGACCGCCGTCCGTTGATTCTGCAACGCGCTGGTTTGCGAGGTAATGACCTGAAGATAGTTCGTGAGTCCGCCACGATATTGGATAGCAGATATCTCCAGCGACCGCAGCGCAGCTTTAACCGCAAGGTCCGTGATCTCAGCCTCTTCGGAGAGGATGCGCAACTGAGCCAGACTGTCCTCCACCTGTTGAAATGCCGTGAGTACTGTCTGCCGGTAATTCGCCACCGTGGCGTCGTAGGCGGCTTGCGTCAACTTGACTTCCGCGTGGCGCTTGCTCGCATCGAAGAGAGTCTCGGCCAACTGCGGTCCCACGGACCAGAAGCGGCTTGGCCAGGTGAGCCAATCGCCTATGACCTTGGTTTGCGAACCCGCGCTGGCGCTCAAGGTCAGCGACGGGTAGAACGCGGCCTTGGCGATTCCGATCTGTTCGTTCGCGGCCGCGACCTGCCGTTCAGCGGCAGCCACGTCGGGCCTTCGTTCCAGCAGAGTGGAAGGAATACCGATCGGAGATGCCGGCGGCGGAGACGGGTTCGGCGCAGCAGGAATCGACAAATCGGAAGGTGGTTTACCCGTCAGCACGGCGATCGCATGTTCGAATTGGGCCCGCTGAACTCCCAGGTCGACCAACTGCGCGCGTGCAGTTTCTAACTGAGTTTGAGCCAATGCCACATCGCCCTGCGACGCGACACCACCATCGTACCGGTCCTGGGTCAGTTGAACATATTCCCGGTACGACTTCACGGTGGCGACCAGCAACTGCCTTGTGGCGTCCAATCCCTGAATCTGGAAGTAATCCGAGGCGAGTTCCGCCTGATACAACAAGCGGGCATTCTCCAGTTGTGCCGCCGAAGCCTGCGCCACGGCTGAATTTGCCGCAACGCTGTGCCGGATGCTTCCCCATACATCGATCTCATAGGTGAAATCGATCGGTATCGTATAAAGGCGTTGCGTGCCGGAAGCCGCGCCCGTTCCCGAACCCGTTGCGGAGGGCGCGGCAGTCACCGTGGGGAATAGACCCGCCCGCGCCACGCGCACGGCCGCTTTGGCCTCGCGGAACTGAGCGTCGACGGCCAATACATTCTGGTTGGAGATGCTCACCTGGTCTTCGAGCGCATCGAGACTCGGATCGCTGTAAACCTCCCACCACTTGCCGCGAAGCGCTCCTTCATTGGGTTGCGCTTCCTTCCAGCCGGCGGGCGGCGCTTCTTTAAAGGCCGCCGGCGCCGGAGCGCTGGGACGCCGGTACTTCGGACCGATCATGCAGGCGTTCGAAAAGAGCAGCAATCCGGCCATCCCGAGAACGATCGAGGGGCGAAGACGATCCGACAAGCTTGTGCCTTTCTGGTTCATATGCGGTCCCCGGGAAAATCCACTTTGCTATGATCACCCACAACTTGGCGGATCAGATCATTCATACCGGAGAGCATCAATGGGATCCAAGAACGCCGCCTTGCGCGCCGGGTAGTAGCCAAAGAACACTCCCACCAGCGCGGAAAAGACAAACGCCAGGAGGATCGACAGAAAGCTGATCTGCGTCGACCAATTCGCGAAGTGCGAGATAACCACCGAAGCCGCCAGCCCAACGACGATCCCGATAATTCCACCCAGCAAGGAGAGCGTCACGGCTTCCACCAGAAACTGCAACAGGATGTCGCGCGTCTTGGCGCCCACCGCCTGCCGCAGGCCGATTTCTCGCGTTCTTTCGGTCACCGACACCAGCATGATGTTCATGATCCCGATGCCGCCCACAATCAGCGATACCGACGCGATTGCGCCCAGCAGAAGCGACATCACTCGCGCCGACGTTTCCTGGGCCTCGTACACCTCGGTGAGGTTGCGGATCGTGAAATCGTCGTCCTGGCCCGGCAAGATATTATGCCGTTCGCGCAGCAGCTCCTCCATTTCTTGAATGGCCGGGTCCATGGCCTGCTGGTTGATGGCCTGCACCATCAGTGAGCCGACCGCTTTGGCATTGGCCTTGTTAACGCCGAGCACTTTTTGAATTGCCGTAGAGATCGGCAGCAGGATGACGTCGTCCTGGTCCTGCCCGGTCGGCGACTGGCCTTTCGGCGTCAGCACGCCCGCCACGGTAAACGGCACATTCTTGATGATAACCACTTGGCCCGTGGGGTCGCTGTCCCCAAATAGATTCTGCGCGACGGTTTCACCCAGCACGGCCGTTTTGGCGGCCGCATCCACGTCCTGTGTGGTGAAAAACTCGCCGTACAACATGGTGTAATCGCGGATCGTCATGAAGTCCGGAGTCACCCCCTGGGCATTGGTGGCCCAGTTGTTGTTTCCGTAAACCACCTGTACTCCGCCGCGCACCGTAGGGACGGCGAGAGCGACGGACGGGCACTCGTCCGCGATGGCCTTCGCGTCGTCTTCCGTCAACGTGACTACTGCGCCGGAGCCGAGCCGGACGCCGTTGCTGCTCATGCTGCCCGGCAGCACGACAATCAGGTTGCTCCCGATACTCTGGATCTGTTGCTGGATCCGCGCGGTGGCGCCCGCGCCAATACCCACCATCGCGATCACAGCCGCCACGCCAATGATGATTCCCAGCATGGTGAGCGCCGAGCGCATACGGTTCACCTTCAGGGCGCGGAGCGCGATCCTGACGCTGGCAACGACATTGTTCATGACGAAACTGTCTCCTCCGGCTCCTCGGGGGGAAGCAGCTCCAGCTCCTTGCGCGCTTCGCGCGGCTGCGTAAGCCTTTCGTCGAGTTGCAGCCTGCCATCTTTGAAATGGATGCTCCGGTTTGAGAATGCCGCGATACCCGGGTCGTGGGTCACCACGATCATGGTGATCCCCGCTTCGCGGTTCAGCCGTTGAAAGATCGCCATGATCTCGACGCTGGTCCTCGAGTCCAGCGCTCCGGTCGGCTCGTCGGCCAGGATAATGCTGGGATCGTTGACCAGCGACCGCGCGATGGCCACCCGCTGTTGCTGGCCCCCGGAAAGCTGGCTCGGCTGGTGTTCCTCGCGTCCGGCGAGTCCCACCGCCAGCAGCGCCTTCCTCGCCCGCTCGCGGCGCTCCCGGTCCGGAGTATCAGTGTACATCAGCGGCAGTTCCACATTTTCCAGCGCATTGGTTCGCGCCAGCAGGTTGAATTGCTGGAACACGAACCCGATCTTCTTGTTCCGGATCTCCGCCAGTTGGTCACGATTCAGATTTCCGACGCTGATTCCGTCCAGCATGTAAACCCCGGAGGTGGGCTTGTCGAGGCACCCGAGGATGTTCATGAGCGTGGATTTGCCGGATCCGGAGGGCCCCATGATGGAAACGAAATCCCCGCGCTCGATCTCGAACGAGATGCCCTTCAACACGTGCACCCGCACCTCGCCGACCATGTAATCCTTCACCAGATCCTTGATTTCGATTACCGGCGCCATTCCGCTGTCCTAAAATCCCGGCCCTCTGCTGCCGCCGCCCCTGTTGCCGCTCTGGGAGCCGGGGCTGCCGCCGGAAGCGGCGTCCGTCTTCGCGAGCGCGGCCAGAATCACGCGGTCACTATCCTTCAGTCCGCCGGCCGTAATCTCCGTAGACGTGCCGTCGCTTTCCCCGGTTGTAACCGTGACACGCCGCGGCTTGTTGCTGTTGTCCAGGATCCAGACCGATTTCGCCGCTGCCCCACCCTTGCTTGCGCCCTTGCCGCTGCCGGCCGCTGCCGTCTCGGACGCCGGGTGAAAACGCAGTGCGGCGTTGGGAACCTTCAGCACATTCCGGCGCTGATTCACCAGAATCTTCACATTCGCCGTCATGCCGGGAAATAGCTTCAGGTCCAAATTGGAAACGCCGATCACCGCGTCGTAGGTGATCACGTTTTGCACGTTGATGGGCGCTTCCCGGACCGCGGTCACGGTGCCTGAGAACACCTGCGCGGGATACGCATCCACCGTGAATGTGGCAGGCTGGCCCACGCGCACCCGTCCCACGTCCGCTTCCGACACATTGGTATCCACCTGCATCTTCGTCAGGTCCTGAGCGATCAGAAACAGCGTTGGAGCCGCCAGGCTCGCGGCAACCGTCTGTCCGACATCCACGTTCCGCGACACCACCACGCCATTCACCGGCGCGGTGATGCTCGTGTGGTCCAGGTCGAGCTGGGCCGAGACCAGCGCCGCGGCGAACTGTTTCACCTGCGCCTGGTTGGCAGTCAAAAGCGAATTCGCCACATTCAACTGAGCCTGGGCAACCTTCACACTGTCTTCCACCGCCTGCTGCTGCGCCACTAATGCGTCATGATCGGCGACCGCCGATTTGTAAGTGGTCTGGGCGGTCTCGAGATCCTCTTTGGCGTCCGCACCTTGGTTCACCATGATGACGCGCCGGTCCACCTTGGCCTTGGCATCCTCAATGAGGTCCTCGGCTTTTATGACATTCGCCTGAGCGGCCGCAAGAGAAGATTTTGCAGCCTGAATGCCCGCCGTGGCCTGCTGGACGACGGCTTGGGCATTGGCTACGGCAGCCCGCGCGGCATCGAGGTTAGCCTGCGCCTGATCGACCTTCGCTTGGAAAGGCGCGGGATCGATCCGCGCTATCAACTTGCCTTTGGTCACTTTGGTGTTGAAATCAGCAAACAAGGCCAGAACGATGCCCGACACTTCCGTGCCCACTTGCACGGTTACGACCGCGTTCGGGTTGCCGGTGGCCGAGATGGTGACGTTAATGTCACCGTGTTCGACCGTCGCCGTACGATATTGAATTCCGCCTTGTCCCCTGACTATAGCCCACGTCAGCAACCCTACACAGACGCAAACCGCGGCGGCGGCGATGAGAATTGTTTTCCTCTGCATACTCTACCTCGGCCTTCACTATACACCTACAGAGCTGCCGTGGAGTGTAGCACTCCTGTTGGAGAATTCAATAAAAACGTGCTTTCAAGAGGAACGATGAGAACTTTCGACCTTGGCGTCTAATCCGGGGTCAGGGACTTCTTGCGCGTCCGGTTGGAAATGACACCACTACCCGCCTTATGTAATAGCTTGTGGACAATCTATTTTGGATGTAATGTTTGTAGGCGTAATTGACCCCACCATCCAACGGAGGTACGTCATGTCCAGCCCTCGCAGGGACTTCCTCAAGGATTTATTAGCCGCAGGCACACTCCCGGGCTTGATCGCTTCGCCGGGCGTCGGTCGAGCCATGGGTGCACTCCTCGACCAAAACAACGCGAAAAACATCAACCCCGACTTGGACGTGAAAGCCCACAGTTTTTGGTCCAATTTTTGTTCTTCCGTCGCAGAACCGATCGTGGGAGGCGGCGGGCAGCGCCGGGGAGGAGCTTCCTCTTCGGACGAGCCAGTCTTTCTGCATTACGGCCCGGAAGGATTCAAGAATGCCGCACAATTGGACGTCAGCAAGCTGGTTTCCTCGGGCGACGTCATGGTCAGCGTGAACACTTCGGCGATCAAGCTCGCGGAAGAGGATCAGAAGACATTCCAGCGCCTGCAAAACGCCCAAATTCGCGTGGATGTCGCTCAGAAAACAGCCATTATCCCCATCCTGGAAGCGATGTTCTATACCGTGGTAGGGGGGATGCGTTCCGCGGAGGCGGAAGAAGCAGGCACGCCCGCGTCGAAGACCGCGTCGAAGACTGCGTCGAAGACTGTGAAAAAGACAACGCCTACCGTTCAAAGTATCAGTGTGAGCGACGATGCGGCGTGGCAAAAAATGCAGAATATTCCGCTCCCGGCTGGAGAGGGTCGATGGGCGCTAAACCTGGAAGCGCAAAAGAAAGATTCCCTATTCTGTAAGGTGCTGCAACACGTCGTGAAGGAGTCGGGGCTGTTTGTACCGATGCTGGGTTTTCCGGGAATCGTTATGTCGGCGCTGAACTCCTTCAACAACCTCTACGGGGTGCTGCACGCGGAGACGGTTGCGATCATCAAGGGGAATCCTGTTCGCGTCTTTGCGACGCAAGAGGCTGTGCAAAAGACGGGAGCGCCGGGCTCGGTCGCGGGGATCCTGCTCCAGAGCGGCACTTACATTTTGGTTCCGGCAAAGCAGGCGCCGCCGGTCGACCAATTGAAGGACCTTTCCGTCATTCAGGGTCGCGTAGTTCCCCCGAAAACCGCCCTGCCTGAGCTTGACGCGGTCGCCGCCGACACTCTGAAGGGCGTGACCTACGCGACGTTCGATGTGGAGGTGACGCCTACCACACTGTTCGCTGGCGCAGCGAAGAAATCGGCATAAAGTTGTAGCGCTGAGCTTTAGCTCAGCACGTGCCGACCTGAAGGTCGGCGCTACAAGTGCTCTCGCGCGGGAATTAGTGCGTCCAAGGAGGTACCCCCATGATGCGGAGATTCGTCTTTTTGGCGGTTGCGTGCCTGGCGCTGGCTGTGCCCCTTCGCGCCCAAAGCTCTTCCGTCACTGCCGGCCCTCCGCAGAGTGAAACCACGTTTCTGGAACCCGGTAAACCGCTCGAGCGAGCACTGCAGGGCGGAGAGAAACACATCTATGCGATTCGCGCTGACACAGGATATTTCATTCACTTTATCGTCGACCAGCTTGGCATCGATGTGGCCTTAACGCTCTACGGCCCCGACGGCAAACCGATTGGCACGATGGATAGTCCGAATGGAACCTTCGGCCTCGAGCAAATCTCCACGATTGCCGAGGCGCCGGGGATTTACCGATTGGAAGTGGCCTCGGGTGACAAGAATGTACCCGCCGGCCGTTATCGTGTGACGGTCGAGCCTCTCCGCGCCCCTGGCGACCAGGATCGCGCGCGCCTCACCGCCGAGCGAACATTTTTCGAGGCTGTACAACTCCAAGGACAAGGAAGCGCGGATTCATTAAGGATAGCGATTCAAAAGTACCTGGCGAGTCTGCCGCTGTGGCGCAGCGCGGGCGATCGCTACGAAGAAGCCTTGACGCAGGATGGCATTGGGTCCATCTATTCCGCCTTAGGGGAAAGGCAGAAGGCGCTGGATTACTTCAACCAGGCCCTGCCGCTAATGCACGCCGTGGAAAACCGGGACGGTGAGGGGATGACGCTGACCAACATCGGTGAGGTTTGCTTCGCCCTCGGGGAAATGCAGAAGGCGCTGGATTGCTTCAACCAGGCCCTGCCGCTCATGCACGCCGTGGGGGACCGCGCCGGCGAGGCGACGACGCTGAATAACATCGGTGTAGTCTACAATTCTCTCGGGGAGGAGCAGAAGGCGCTGGATTACTACAACCAGGCCCTGCCGCTCCGGCACGTTGTGGGCGACCGCGCCGGCGAGGCGACGACGCTGACCAACATCGGTGAGGTTTACTTCGCCCTCGGGGAGTACAGGAAGGCGCTGGACTATTACAACCAGGCGCTACCGATCTTGCGTGCGGTGGGGGACCGGAAGGGGGAAGGCCTAGCACTTCAATATATCGGCAGCGCCTATACCAGTTTGGGAGAGAACCAGAAGGCGCTGGATTACTACAACCAGTCGCTGCCACTGGGGCGCGCGGTGGGGGACCGGGATGGGGAAGCCTCAACACTCGACTGCATCGGGTCCGTCTATTTGGTCTCAGGGGACAAGAAGAAGGCGCTGGACTACTTTAACCAGGCGCTACCCATCTTCCATGCGGTGGGAGACCGGACTTGGGAAGCCAATACACTCAACTACATCGGGTTGGCCTATGCCGACTTAGCAGAGAACCAAAAGGCGCTGGATTACTTCAACCAGGCCCTGCCCCTGCGGCGTGCGGTGGGGGCCCGGCATGGGGAAGCCGCAACACTGCAAAGCATCGGGTACGTCTACAGCGCCTTAGGAGAGATGCAGAAGGCGCTGGATTATTACAACCAGGCCCTGCCACTGTGGCGTGCGGTGGGGGACCGGAGTGAGGAAGCCGGCGACCTCCAAAACATCGGTGCAGTCTACGCCCTCCTCGGCGAGTACAAGAAGGCGGTGGACTACTACAACCAAGCGCTACCCATCATGCGTGCGCTAGGGTTCCGGAGGGGGGAGGCCACAGCACTCGACAACATCGGGAACGCTTATTGCAACTTGGGGGAGAACCAGAAGGCGCTGGGCTATTTCAACCTGGCGCTACCTATCTGGCGTGCGGGGGGCTTCCGGAAGGGGGAAGCCCTAACGCTCGACAGCACTGGGCACGTCTATGCCGTCTTGGGAGAGAAGGAGAAGGCGCTGGATTATTACAACCAAGCCCTGCCGCTTGAGCGCGCCGTGGGGGACCGCGGGGGCGAGGCGAGGACGCTGAGGCACATGGGTTGGGTTCACGACGCCCTCGGCGAGAAGCAGGAGGCGCTGGATTACTACACCCAATCATTGCCGCTTTCCCGGGCTGTCCAGGATCCCCTCAGCGAGGCCTCCACTCTGGTGCTCATGATGGAACACTGGAAGAGTCTCCAGAACCCAAGCCTGGCCGTGCTGTTTGGAAAGCAGGCCATCGACCGCTTCCAGCAGGTGAGACGCAACATCGGAGGGCTGGAAAGAGAAGCGCAACAAAGCTTCCTGAAATCGAAGGAAAACTACTATCGCGAACTAGCGGAGTTGCTTATTTCCGAGGGACGTCTTCCGGAAGCGCAGCAGGTGTTGGATCTGCTGAAGGCCGAGGAGTATTCGGAATTTACGCAGCGCCGCGGAGACGCAGGTTCTAAGACCAACCCCGTGGCGCTCACGCCTGCGGAGGAGAAGTCGAATAAGGAATACGAGCAGATCAGTGGCGAGATTACGGCCATCGGCGAGGAATGGACGCAGCTCCACGCCAAATCCTCCAGGTCCGCGGAGGAAGAACATCGGTACAACGACCTGTCCGACCGGCTGACTGCGGCTAACCAGCGATTGCAAGCATTTCTCAAAACTCTGTACGAGAGCTTTGGCAAGGGCGAGCAAGCCAACGCCAGGGTGGAAACCATCAATGAACAGACCGCAGGCCTACAGACGCTGGTGGGAGAACTGGGCGCCGGGACGGCGGCAGTCTACACCCTGGTGCTGGACGACAAGTGCGTGATGATGGTGATTACCCCGGCCACCCGGGTGGCGCACGAAATACCGATCAGCAAGAGCGCGCTGCGCAACAAGGTGTTTGCGTTCTTGGGGGAGATGGCGAATCACCATTCGGAAGAAGACATTCTGCCGAAGGCGCAGGAGCTTTACACCGTTCTGATCGCTCCCATCGAGAAAGATCTCGAGGGAGCACAGGCGCGGACGCTGGTCTGGTCGCTCGACGACGTGCTGCGCTACATGCCGCTGGCGGCGCTTTACGATGGCAAACAGTACCTGGTGGAACGTTATAGAAACGTGGTGATAACCACCGCCAGCGTTGGGAACCTTAAGGATAAGCCGCAACTGGGCAGTTGGCGCGGCGTGGCCATGGGTGTCTCCAAGAACTACGACGGTCTGGGCAAGCTGCAAGCCGTACCCGGTGAATTGGACTCCGTGGTACGCAGCGACCAGACGCCCGGCTCGCACGGGCCGGTTCCGGGAACGATTCTGCTCGATGATTCCTTCACGGAAAGGAGCATGGAGAGCGCGCTGGATCAGCACCCTCCGCTGGTTCATATCGCCAGCCACTACGTGTTCAACGTGGGGGATGACACGCAATCCTATCTGCTGCTGGGCGGCAAGGATACGGGTGGGCAGGGATTCCACCTGACCTTGGCGGACCTGCGCGATGATCAGAGGATGGATTTCACGGGTATCGAATTGCTGACCCTGTCGGGCTGCGAGACGGCTAAGGGCTCAAACGACTCGGACGGGCGGGAGATTGACGGTCTGGGGATTACGGCGCAAAGGAAAGGCGCCAAGGCGGTGGTGGCGACCCTTTGGGAGGTGTACGACCCAAGCACCGCCTTGCTGATGGGGACGTTTTACCGGCTGTGGATTAACACGCCGGGGATTACCAAAGCCGAAGCTCTTCAGCAGGCTCAGTTGGCACTGTTGCACGGCACCGCCGTTCCCGCTGGAACGGGCCAGGGTTCGTCTGCAAGGGGCTTTCCGGCAAGCGCATCGAAGCAGCCCCCTGCTTCGGGGTACGCGAATCCCTATTATTGGGCGCCTTTTATCCTTATCGGAAATTGGAAATGACTGGCAGATTCTGTCACCGTTGCATTAGCCGGCGGTGAGGAGTATCTTTTGGGTCGGCAAGAAGTGGGTAAAGGAGATTCCTGTGAACACGAAGAGTCGTATCTCACGTCGCTCTTTTCTGGGTGTTATGGCGGCGGCGCCGTTAGCGGCTGCCGTGGCGAAATCAAAGCAAATTCCGGTGGGACTTGAGCTCTACTCGGTGCGCGACGCGTTGGAGAAAGACCTGATGGGAACTGTTCGGGGCGTGGCGAAGATGGGTTACCAATGCGTGGAGTTCTACGCGCCCTACCACGACTGGACAACCGAATATGCCCGGCAGGTTCGCGCCGAATTGGATGAACTCGGCATCCATTGCTACTCCACTCACAACGGGTTGAGATCGTTCACCCCGGAGGGCATGGGCAAGGCGGTTGACCTGAACAAAATCCTCGGGAGTCGCTATATTGTGCTGGCTCATCCTGGTGAGGTGAGCGGCCTGGACGGCTGGAAGCGCGTGGCCGAAACCCTGAACAGGGCCAACGACACTTTGAAAGCAGAGGGTCTGCACGCCGGTTATCACAACCACGATGCCGAGTGGAAAGCTGTGGATGGACAGAAACCCATGGAGTTGCTGGCCGCGACACTGGACAAGAGTATTATGCTGCAACTGGATGTGGGGACATGTTTGGCCGCCGGCAGTGATCCCGTAGCCTGGATCAATCGGAATCCCGGCCGCATCCGCTCCATCCATGTGAAGGATTGGTCCCCGCAGAAGGAATACAAGGTTCTAACAGGCGAAGGCATTTGCCCCTGGAAGAAGCTCTTCGCTGCCGCCGAAAAAACCGGGGGAGTCGAGTACTACCTGATTGAGCAGGAAGGCAGCGATTATCCCGAAATGGAGACCGCGCAGCGGTGTCTCGCGGCATTTCATAAGTTGCACGGGTAAGCGGGAATCAGGCTGTAGTATGCGGCGAGGACGTTGACCCAGTCTCGAGGCCCGCCTTGCGAAGCCCCTCCATTAGGTGCTCGACAAGGTCAGGATCCCACCACTTGCCGAGTTCCTGGCGCGCCACCACGGCGAAGTCAGGCCGCAGGGCAAGCATCTGCCTTAGGGCTTTGCCCGCCGCCTCCCCCTCGCCGAGCTGCCCGTAGGCTGCCGCCAGCGCAAGGTTTGTACGCCAGAAGCCAGGCATGTGGATCTTTAGGGCGATGTCCAGCGCGCCGCGGTAGTCGCTCTTGCGGTAAGCATTGAAGAAAGAGGGGAACCGGTACCATCCGGGAGAATGGGGATTGAGCCGCATGGCCTGTTCCGCCAGCGCGCAGCCGCGCTCCCAGTCGCCGCCATAGGCTATCAGGAAGCCCAGGTAGGCGGCGGTGAATCCGTCCATGGGGTTGAGAGCGATGGCCCGTTCCGCCGCGCTGCGGAACTCCTGGAACTCCCGCCGGAAGAACAGGGCCGAGGCCAAGGCGTGATAGGCGAGGTGATTGGACGGCGCGGCCTCCACCGCGCGCTGCGCAGCCGCGAACGCGCGTCCGAGGGGATCAGGCCGGACGTTGAAGCCGTGGGCGTACTCTTCCTTGTAAAGCAGCGACAGCATGGCCCAGCAATCGGCATTGCCCGGCGCCTGTTGGACGGCCCTTTCCAGGCTGGCCCTCGCCGCGGCGTGCTCTTCCGCGTTGACCCGCTGGAAGTGCGCGAAGCTGCGCAGCATTGCCTCGTAGGGGCTCAACTGCTCAGGATCCCGGTTGCGGACAGCTTCACTCATGGCGTGCGGGAGGACGCCGTGCGTGTCGGCGACGGTGGAGACGATGCGGGGGACGAGGTCGTCCTGAAGTTCGAAAATCGCTTCCGGGCTGAAGCTCCGATCATAAGTCTCGGCCCAGAGATGGGCGCCGGAACTCGCGTCTACAAGCTGAACCGCGATGCGCAGCCTGGACCCCACCAGGCGAAGGCTTCCTTCCATTACATAGCGCGCGCCCAGTTCCTTGCCTGCGGCCCGCACGTCGGCCACCTCACTGGCGCTTCGTGAGGCTGAACTGCGCGCCATCACTCGCAAATAGGAGAACCGCGACAACCCTGTGATGAGCCCTTCGGTGATCCCCTCTGCCAACGCTTCGAGCGCCGTATCTTGTCCACGATACTTGAATGGCAACACTGCAACCCAGAAGCCCTCCGCGGCGCGAGTCGTTGCACTTCTTTCGGAGGCGAAGACGTCGGGCTCTGCTGCCTCGGAGGTTGCGGAGTGCCCCGAAGTGGTGTCGCGCTTCAAGCGATGCAAATCGGAGAGCAGTCCCGAGCCGTTCTGATAGCGCAGCCGGGGATCTTTTTCCAGAGACTTGCTGATGATCTCTTCGAGCTTCAGCGGCAGGCTGGGATTCAACCGCAACGGCGGAACCGGCGCGCGGCGCAGGATGGAATCGAAGATGGCCGCGGCGGTCTCTCCGCGAAAGGGTTGAATTCGCGTGGCCATTTCGTAAAGCACCACGCCAAAGGAAAACAGGTCGGACCGTGCATCGAGCGGCTTACCCAGCGCCTGCTCCGGAGACATATAGGCGACGGTGCCGATGGCCGCGCCCGGGCTGGTGAGGTGCGCCTCCTCCGCGTCCATCGTGAGCTGACCGGAAAGCCCCGTCGCCGCGCCGGAAGGTCCCTTGGGCGCGCTTTGCTTGGCCAGCCCGAAGTCGAGAATCTTGGCCTGGCCGCGGGTGGTCAGAAAGAGGTTGGCGGGCTTGATGTCGCGATGGACGATGCCTTTGCAGTGCGCCACGTCCAATGCGTCGGCAATTTGAATGGAAAAATCGAGAATGTTATCCAACTCGATAGGGCCGGATTCGATGCGGTGCTTCAGCGTGCAGCCTTCCAGGAACTCCATGGCGATGAAGGGCTGGCCGTCATGCTCGCCGATTTCGTAAATCGTGCAAATCCCCGGGTGATTGAGCGCAGAGGCGGCACGCGCTTCGCGGCGGAAGCGCTCCAGCGCCACTGGGTCATGGGCAACGTCGGGAGGGAGGAACTTGAGCGCCACGTCGCGCCCCAACGCGGTGTCTTCCGCCTTGTAGACCACACCCATGCCTCCACCCCCAATCTTGTGGAGGATGCGGTAGTGCGAGACGGTTTCTCCGATCATATTCTGGAAGCGTTTCGACCAGGCGGTTGATAGGCGGACGCTATCAACGCAATCACGTCAGGTCACCCACGTTCACCGATAGCTCACAATCAGCCGGAGCGATGTTAGTTCGCCGGCGGTTTGTCGGTGTCTTTCGTTCCTGGTTTCGCTTCTTCCGTGTCGTCAACGGGCTTGGAGAGATGGAGTTTGCGTATCTCTTTGGCTCCCTTCTCGGGATCCTCAGGCGTGACCTTGATCCCGGTTGCCGCAACTCCGGCGGTCCATTTGAAGTAATAGGTTTTGCCCGCCTCCGCCTCAAACCGGGCCCGCTCGTTTTCTTTCTGCCTGGCTTGATTGGCGGCCGCCATGGCGGACATGATGGCGCTTCCGTAGTACTCCTTGGGCAATCCGGAGATCACAACAGTGCCCGGCGGCACTTCCGTGAATTCGTATTCGCTGTTGAGGAGTTTGCCGAGGTGTTTGCCGTTGACATAAAGCTCGTCGTGTGAGGACGAGCCGGTAAACCTATACGTGCGGTAGATACAGACGATGGCTTTGCCGCTGGATGGCTCGGGCAGTACGGAGTCACCTTTGTCCTTTGCGACGGAGATGGACCCGGCGAAGAGAAACGCCATCGCACCGAATGCGAGCAGAAGGCTTGCGAGTGACCTGCAAGCCGCCACTTTAAGCCTGTTCATTGCCTGCCTCCTTATATTTCAGAGAGTGCGAAATGAATTACAGTCCTTGTGCTAGCTGCGAAAGTCGGCTGCTAACATACAACCAGCCGACTCGCGACGCAAGTTTAATCTGGCCGGAACCGCAGACCCCCAAAAGGCAGGGGGTCTGAGATGCGCCAGCCCACCCGGTGGGAGGCGCTACCGGCCTTATGCCTTCACCGAGCACGGAGCGGTGATGCTGGCCGGCCTCCTGAACAGCAAAATCGCGGTCGAGGCGAGCGTCCAGGTTGTGCGGGTTTTGTGCGCGTGCGCCAGACGTTGGCAACGCACAAGGAACTGGCCACAAAACTGGCGGAATTGGAGACTCGGATCGAAACGCACGATGAGAATATCGACGCGTTGTTCGAAGCCATCAGGCAGTTGATGGAACCCCCCGCCAGACCCAGGAAGCCCATCGGGTTCGCAGCCCAGATCAAGGCATGACGCCGCAAGCGCTCTCGGAATCCGAGGGCCGTGGAAAAGCAGGCCGGCGCTTTGCATGGACGGACCGTAGGCTACCAATGGAAACGAAAGCCGCCCGTGCGAAGCCCCGCAAGGGGCGAAAGGATTTAGCCCAGGGCGTGAGCCCTGGGGAAACGAAACACGCCCGCGAGAAGCCCCGCAAGGGGCGAAAGAATTCAGCCCGGGGCGTGAGCCCTAGGGAAACGAAACACGCCCGCGCGAAAAGCCCCACAGGGGCGACAGAATCATTGCCAGATAGAGCCTTCATCGTAGGTAATGTGGTCCTTCTTGAAAACGCCAGAACGCGGTCTTGGGCGCTGAAAACGATGTGAGTCACCAAGTTGGGGGAGCTTTGCGCCATGTTCTTTCGCCCCTCCAGGGCTTAATCAGCAATTTGCGTTGGTGCTTGTTCCCAGGGCTCACCCCCCATAAGCGTTAGCTTAAGCTCTGTGGGCTGGCGGTCGAGATTGAAGAGACGTCGCGGGTCTGAGGAGGGGTCACAGACAGTTGCTTATGAACAGGCGAGCATCCGGGACTTGATGGGTACGATCAACACTACCCCGCTAATGGCGATCAATCCCAACGGGCGCTGTGTAACCACAAAGTTCCCCGAAGGGGACTCCGGGGGAGTCAGCGTGATTTCACCTTTCAGAGGGGGCCGTCTGTCGTCAGAGTGGCCGGCTTAGTGGCACCTTCGGCGATCACTAACAGGCAGGCCCCGGGCAGGGTTTGCCTGCGGAGACAGTGTTCGCGGGAACCGGCAGGGAGTACGGATGTCGCACGTCAAGAAATCGCCTGCAACCCTCAGAAACCTTCACTCGTCCCCCCTGCCAGTCTTTTCCTTCAGTTCCTGGACCAGTTTTTTATTTCGATCATCTAAGGGGTCCGCCGCCATCGCGTCTTTGGCGAACTCATAGGCTTCCTCAATTTCTCCTTGATAGTACAGTACCCTCGCTAGCAAGTAGTAGCCGAATGAGTTATCCCGGTCTGATGCGACCGCCCTTCGATAATACTCCTCGGCACCCACCGCGTCGCCGGCCTTCTCCGCCAGCCGTCCCAAGTCGATCAATGTTGGGGCGTAGAGTGGATTGATTTGTTCCGCCTCAAGGAGTAATTCCTTGGCCTCGCCTAGCTTGTTTGCACGGATCTTCGCGTTGGCATAGCCTTGAAGAATCCAAGGTGCCTTCCCCTTGAGCTCTATTGCCTTGCCGAAGTGGTGCTCGGCGTCGTCCCACTCATCATTCCTTGCATGTATGAGCGCAAGGTGGAAATGGGCATCTGCGTCGTTCTTGTCCAACTCAAGCAGGACGGTGTAGTCCCTGTACGCCAGCGCGAATTCCTTTCTCTGATAGTGAGACCGGGCGACGGGCTTTAGTTCCTCCTTGTAATAGGTCAGCAATTTGACCTTATTCCAATCTCCCGCCTCGAGGTAATGATGGACTGCCTCACCAAGGTCCTCCGGTACAAACGGCTTCCCTGTTAGTTTCGCCTTAGTGATCTGTTCTTCAAAGAATTTCGCGGCGATCTTGTGGTGTGCGATCGCATTTTTCGTGCCCAAAGTGTGATAGAAGAAATCTCTTACAAGCGGGTGTAACTGATACCCGTCGGGAGAGCTCTCGATAAGGTACTGACTCGTCAAAGAATTCAGAACGTAGTTCGCTTCATTTCCACTCCACCTTAGGAAGACCGCCCTCGGAGCTGGCAGACGGAAGATCGAGGCAAAGGACATGAGGTCTTTTTCGGTTTTAGAGAGGGTTATTTTCTCAAGCAAAAATGAGACTATAGTGTCGCGGAAATGCTCAAATATTTCAATGTCCTTGGAAATATCAATAGACGGATGCTCCGACCACCTTCGCGCCGCCAGTCTCGTCGCAAGGGGATGTCCACCCAAGATTTTGACTAAGTGATCCGAAATCTGTGGAACCTGACCGGCTAAGTCTTCGCGCCCAAACCGAAACCAGTACTGGAGCAGACTCTTTGTGTAAGTCGATTCCAGGCCCTGAAGAGAATAGGCCGACGACTTTGACTCCAAGTCCGGGCCAAGCTGGGGAGCGATGTTTGAAATAATGAAACACTTCGTCTTCGTATTCGACGCCGTATTCAAAAGGGCGCGTATCAGTCCCCGAACCGACGCGTCCTCAATCTCTCTCGCGCTATTGAGCAAAAATTGAAAGTCGTCGAGCACGATGACAGTTGGCTGAGCATGGGAGAGATGAACCAAGAGTCGTTTCTCTATTCCTTCCAGCTTCCCGGGAGAAGAGTCGAGCGGCCCGTCAGGGGTGCGCAGGTCGAACTTGTGGGCGAGGTCTAATAGGAGGCGCGCGTGAGGCATACCCTCGGTAATCTGCACCCATACCTTTTTGGTAGGAGGAATCACGTGACGGAACGCTGCATCTATCAGCGATGACTTCCCGATGCCTTTCATGCCGCTCAGGACGAACGCAACGTCAAGGGCTTGGTTCATGAAGATTCTGATCTTCTCAAAGGCATGGTCCCTGTCCCTGAACGGGGACTCTGCCGATGCCGTCCCGGAGTCCGCGTTTAAATGCTCCCTGCCTGCCGCGGCGGTCTTCGGGCCCGGAGGGATGAAAGGCACTAACGCATTCCGCTTGGCCAACAGATGCGCATAAACCTGCATCATTTCAGCGGATTTTTCAACATGTTCGCTCGAAAGTTGCAGCCTGCTGATAATTCCAACAGCCTCACTGCATAGCTCCCACCTTAACAGATCGGTGGACGGTATATCTGGCACAACGACGGGTTGCACCCAGTCCCCCGCCTCTGCCCAGCGGACGGTCCCACTAGGCACGACGTGACTAACGAAGTGCTGCAGTTTGTCCTGGAGAAGCGTTGGAAACAATTTCGTATCTAAGCTTGTAAACGGGTCTAAACTCTTGGCCAGTTCTTCTAGTTTGGCTCCCGGAGCAGGTGGGGCTGCTATGATCTGAAGGTAATGCTCCGCATCGGAAGAGTTCGCCGGGTACAACGACGGGAAAAGCCTGACGTCCGAAACTGCGTTGCGCACGGCTGTCGACTTCCTCATCTCAAACTGCCTTTCCAAGTCGGCCTCAATAATCAGGAGAGCTTCCGAGCCCTTAGGGACCGGTTTTGTCCCGTCGGCCTCCGTGAACCATAGGTTTGCGTTCTCGGTCCGAGCAAAGGCCCTGGAGCCGCCATATTCCGCAGCGTTGGCAAAGAGTGTGCAGTATCCCTGGCCCAGGCTGAGGTTCCCGAAGCTATAGAAAGGGTCGTGTGTGGGACTGAACGCCGGCACTACAAGAAGCCGGGGCCGAGCAGGCTTCGCTTTACTTGTTCTGGAATCGACAAGAGCCTCAATACAAATGAGAAGTTAGACCTCGACTTGGCCGGATCTTGTTGGGATCGTGAAGATGTGCGGCGTCTCGTCGCCGGGGATCAAGGAAGATTCCCACTTTGAAAAGTCAGATTTCGCGAACGTGAGCGGTTTTGCATTCGGAAGAAGAACAACACACACCGCTTGCCGAGGCCTTATGCTTCCGCTCTCGCCCGTGGGTCCAGCCTGCAGTGGGATGCCCAAGTCGTTGTATGTCTGAACGCAGGCAGGATTTGTAGTAACAACGTGAGTTCCGGCAACGATGGTTATACCCAATTCGTCGCTAAGGGCGCGACACCCAGGCAGACATTCAGGTGGCACGGAATACTCAGGAAGGACCAAAAGCTCAACGCGGCGAGCGGCAGCGAAAGTGATGAAAGCCTGTAGCCTGCGGTTGAGATGGTTCACATATCGCGAGGAGATCTCCTGCCTCAGCTTGTTTATTTCTTCAATCCCTGCCAGTGTAAACAAGCCAACTTTCTCACTCTCCCCACGAAACCCGGGCTCCTGAATCGCCGATGCCATTTCGTCCGCGTATGCAGGGTTCACTGATAGTTGAGCGATGCCCAACCTACAGATAAATGGTTTTGCCATTCTCCACCCCAGTAACTGTCCGGAGTCTCCCTAACGAGCGTCATGTCGAATTAGAAACCCGCTCAAGATGCAAGTCAAGGCCAATCCCCCCGCCGAATCGCTTTGTGGAGCGGGTTGCACGTTTTCGCGGGTGGGGCATACATTGTCTTTTGTGTATGCGCCCCACTGCTCATTGATCCGTGGACATTGGAGTTCCCTGTGGCCGAGGACGGAGCTTGCAGGATTTGCAAGGATTCGTAAGCTCGCCGGCCCGCATGACCCGGCGACAGTCCCTGGGCATCGGCTGTTTGTTAGACGATGATTCTGAGGCTCTGGGTCCCGCCAGCGGTTCGGCTGAGGTGGCCAAGGGAAGGGGCGCATACATAAAAATCAATGTACGCGCCACCCGCGGATTGAGCAGCCCTCAACCAATAGATTGATAACGCCTTCCACTTTCTCAGGTGCGCTGTACATCCGGCCCAGGTGCTCGATTCGAGGATCAGAATACGTCTCACAGCATTGGCAGCAACGATACCGTTGCTGGCCCTAGTGCGTCTTCCGAAATCCCCGGCATTCGACCGGCAGTTGTGACAGGTCATTTTCTCCCTTGCTTTCTGCAGGTGCGAGAGCGAAAATGACGGCGAGCGTAGGAACCTCGTCCTTCCGGCTTCGGCCTGAGGACGTGCCCTGCCGTCAACTACCAGCTATCGGGGGGGCGTTGAAGTGATGGACCTGGGCCGAGTTGAAGCCCTGCTAAGTACCTCCTGTCGGCGCCAGCGGGAATCTTCCCTCGGACCCACGAAATAGAAGGCCAGTCAGTTCGATTTTGTTGGATTTGCTGGCTTTTTTGTTTCCATGCTGATATCACAAAGAAGTGATATTTGTCTGTCAAGAGAAAAGTGTTGACATATAATAAAAAAGTGATAGGCTTTAAAGAGCCAGATGTTTGGACGTTCGTTGAATGCTCAATCAGATCATCTGGTAATCGACCCCTCGTAGGGTGGTATGAAAACACGCTTTCAGAGGAAGGTAAGTTCGAGTTTGATTCAATACTAAAGACGAACCACAAAACGAAGAACCACAAGGAATGGCAAGGCTTCAGGGGATTCTTGAAGGGAAAAGCTGAGCGTTACAGAATTTGGGAACTGGGGTTCAAGGCTGACAATCGCCAATACCGTGTGTTTGGAACTTTTGGAAATGTGAGAAGGCAGGCCATTTTATTATGTGGTTGTTATCACAAGATGGGCGTTTATATGCCTCCCAATGCGATTAAGTCGGCATGCAAGATTGCGAGAGAAATCGAAGCTGGAGGGGTGGACTTCCATGAGCGAAAGATCGAAAGCGATCTCTAGGCTTCTTAAGAGCCGCGACTCAAGAGAGGCGTATATTGGAGCCAAATTAAAGGTTCTAATTCCGTCCCAAATTCGAGGCTTGCGCCTTAAATCACAGACCCCCCGGCAGGAGGACTTAGCCAAGGCAGCGGAAATGAAGCAGTCTAGAATCTCCGCCATGGAGACGCCTGGGGCCGTAAATTTCAACCTTGAAACGCTTGTGCGAATTGCTGCGACACTCAGAGTAGCCCTAATCGTCAAATTTGTTCCTTTCAGTGAGATGCTGAGGTGGGAAAATGAATTCAACCAAGACGCCTTTAGCCCTGCAACTATCGACAGTGACCCCGAATTCAAGATAGAAACCGTTCTTGGCCCCGCTCCAGATTCGGTTATTGGAAAAGACTCTACTGTGGGGACTCGGGGATTTGACCTAGGGTTTCTCCAGCCTATAATGACCGGTGCCGCCTCAGGACTGATTCAGACCAACCCTATTGGGTAGAGGGCAGAGACATGGAATTATTAAACGTAGTTACGGCCAGGGCAGTGTGGCTCTTTGATATAAATGAGCTAAATCCAGGCGGCAAGAGCGTGTTCTCCGACCTGTTAGACTGGTTGAAGGAATCCTATGGATTTGAAAAATTCCCGTCCTCCGTTACGGATGTTGACGAGTCTAAAGCTCTAAGCTTTTCGCGCGGAACATTTCAGGTGAGGGAGGAGATATTTGTTGATTTGCAATTAAAGATTTACAATGACGGACTTATCGCAGACACGTGGTCCTCTACGCGCCATTCAGAAGCGTTTCTCGCGGACGCACTTGAATCGGTATCCCGGGAATTCAACTTGGCGTATAGACCCGAAATCGTAAGGAAAAAAAACTACCTGAGCGAGGTCAATGTTCGCTCCACCATGAATCTCCTCGACGTAAATCCGAAGCTAGCTGAGTTCTCACAAGAAATTTCCCGCCTCGCCAACTACGAGTTTGAGTTTGCAGGCATCAGCTTTTGGCCTAGGCAGTCAATCCCTCCAGGTACTACACCCGCATTTAGCTTCGAGAGGAAAACTAATAGCGATCGGGATGAGCACAAGTACTTTTCGAGAGCCCCAATACATACTGATGAGCACCTAAAACTGTTGGAAGAGTTAGAGCAGGCGTTTCCTTCCTAACCCAAATTCAACACAGATTTCGGGCACTACCCGCACGCAGAAGATCTGTAATACAGGGCTGTTTGTCAGGTCTTCGGTTTTTTTGGACCAACCGCAGGCTATAAAGACAGATCGGCTCTACGCTTCAGCGGTTTTCCCCGCCGGAGCTTTCGCCTAGCCGCGCTCCTTCACCCATCCCTGCTTTGTGACTTGCGGGCTTCGGGCGATGGCGAGGGAATGGGCCGGCACGTCTTCGGTGATAGCCGAGCCCGCAGCGGTATACGAGCCCTGGCCGATGCGCACCGGGGCCACCAGCATGTTGTCGCTTCCGATGAAGACGCGGTCTTCGATGACGGTGGGGTTTTTCTTCACGCCGTCGTAATTGCAGGTGACCGTGCACCGGCTGGCGGAGCTCTGCGTCTTGCGCGGGCGACGGGTGTGATGCCGCTCCAGATATCCGCGAACTTGGGCTCTCCGTGGCGTGCCCAATCGCGCCCTAACGGAGTGAAGATGGATTCAAGTCGCATCGACCCCGATAGCTCGTGCTCTTCGATAGACAAACCCACCCTCTCGCGATAGGGTAGTATCAGGAATTAAGGGATGGGGGTACCCATGAGGGTTACTCTGAAGTTCAAGCCGGAAGTTGAAGCCGGACTACTGGCCGAGGCGCAGGCGAGCGGAATCAGCGTGGAAGAATACGTTCTTTCGGTGGTGGAAGGGAGCGTGCTACCTGCCATAAAGAACCGGCTGTCGCCCGAGGAACGAGCGGCCGCATTTGAGGCTTGGTCTGCCCATCATCGCCCTACTCCTCCCCTGTCTGATTATGCGGTCAGCCGCGAAGCCATGTATGAAGGTCGTAAGCACTGATGCGTGTGCTCGTTGACACGAATATTCTGCTGCGCAGCGCCCAACCTAATCATCCCCTTTGCTACCAAGCCACCCACGCCTTGTCGAAGTAGTTGCGGCAGAACGATTCCGTTTTCTTTTGTGCCCAGAGCATCGCGGAATTTTGGAATGTCGCTACGCGCCCCACCGAACGGAATGGACTCGGCTTTTCGAACGAGGAAGTATTGCGGGAAGTCACCAGCATTGAGGAGTCTCCATCTCTACTGCCCGACGTACCGGCGATCTATGTCGTGTGGAAACGCATCGTGCACGACTATAAAGTCCAAGGCGTCAAGGTCTATGACGCGCGGCTTGTCGCCATCATGAACGTCTACGCAGTGGAGAGCATTCTTTCCTTCAATAGCGCTGACTTCAAGCGCTATGACCTTGTTACCGCGCTGCACCCTGCCTCGCTCCTTGCCTCATGCTTGGGCGCTGAAAACGATGTAAGTCAGCAAGTTGGCGGAGGTTTGCGCCCTGTTCCTTCGCCCCTCCGGGGCTTGATCAGCAATTTGCGTTGGTGCTTGTTCCCAGGGCTCACGCCCCTGGGCTAAATTCTGCGGCCCCTTCGGGGCTCGGCGAATGCTCTTTGTGCGCGGTTTTTTCACACCTTCTGGCGTCGTTGCTTCACCCAGCCCGGCTTTGTGACTTGCGGGCTGCGGGCGATGGCGAGCGAATGGGGCGGCACGTCTTTGGTGATGGTCGAGCCCGCAGCGGTGATCGACCCTTGGCCGATGCGGACCGGGGCCACCAGCATGTTGCCGCTTCCGATGAAGACGCCGTCTTCGATGACGGTGGGATTCTTCTTCACGCCGTCGTAATTGCAGGTGACGGTTCCTGCGCCGATGTTGGCGTTCTCGCCCAGCGTGGCGTCGCCGAGGTAAGTGAGGTGGGACGCCTTGGTGCCGCGGCCCACGCGCGATTTCTTCACTTCCACGTAGTTGCCAATGCGCGCGTTCTCCTCGATCACCGCGCCGTCGCGCAGGTGCGCGAAGGGGCCGATGGTGACGCCGGAAGCAATCTGGGAGTTGGCAATCGCCGAGCAAGGCCGCACCGTGACGCGGTCGGCGAGCGATGAATCGGTGATGGTGCAATAGCTTTGGATGTGGCAGTCGCTGCCTAGTTGTGTCCGCCCCAGCAAGCTCACGCCCGGCTCGATCACCGTGTCCTGGCCCGCCTCCACCTCCGCGTCGATGTAGGTGGCCTCGGGATTCACCACCGTCACGCCCTCGCGCATGAGCGCCTCGGCCTTGCGCCGCCGCAATAGCTTTTCGATCTGCGCCAGCTCGAGGCGGTCGTTCACGCCCAGCACCTCCTGCGAATCAGCGACTGGAAAGGCGGCGACTTTCAGGTGATGCCGGTTGAAGGTTTCGACGAGGTCCGTCAGTAAGTATTCCTTTTGGGCGTTTTCCGCTGAGAGTTCCGCAAGATGCTCCAGCAGGTGGGTTCGCGAAAAGCAGATTATGCCGGAGTTGATTTCGCGGATTCTCTTCTGCGCCGGTGTAGCGACCTTTTCCTCCACAATGGCGCGCACGCGGCTGCCGGCGCGAACGATGCGTCCGTAGCCGGCGGGGTTGTCGAGGCGAGTGGTCAAGATGGTGGCTGCGGCGCGCGCCTGGCGGTGGGCCGCAACCAGTTTGAGGAGGGTTTCCGAGCGGAGCAGGGGAGCGTCGCCCACCAGCGCCACCACCGCGCGGCTGGGGCACTTCTCGAGCTCCGGACGCGCCGTCATCACCGCGTGGCCGGTGCCCATTTGCTCTTTCTGCTCGATGAAAACGAGGTCTGGCCGTGCCAAGGCTTTGCGAACCTCTTCGCGCTCGTGCCCGATTATCATGTAGAGGCACTCGGGTCGTGCTTCCTGCGCAGCTTGTACAACGTATTCACCCAGGAGCCGCCCCGCCAGCCAGTGCAGCATCTTCGAGTGCGCCGATTTGAAGCGTGTCGCCTTGCCTCCGGCAAGGATCAAGATGGAGAAGTTTTGGTCGGACATACCGCCTCCGTTCCCTGCGTACGCATCAAGCTAGTGAAACAACGCGGCGTAGCCGCAACCAAAAGCAGATTCTTCGTTGCCATGAAGATGCGCGAAGCGCCTTGGAGTGCGGTAGCGCCAGCTGCCGCCTTGTTTTTGCCGAGTGGAAGGCGGCAGCTCCGCTCCGCTTCGCTGCCGCACTCCAAGGCGCTTCGCGCATCTTCATGCTCGGAACTCTAGTCAAAGTCGCACAACGACTCGACGTACGCCGCCGAGCCATCGCGAAGCCAGCCGTCGAGCTGCGCCGGTTCCTTGAGCTGCTGCCCCCGCGCCCGTGGCACGGCGACGAACCGGCACTTCAATTCGGGCAAGGCCGTCATATCTCCCCAAAGCTTTTCAAACTGCGCCACCGGGAACACGTCTTCCTGGCCTTTTCCCCAGCGCTTTTTGACGTCCTTGAGAATGATGTAGGTGGGCATGCGGGCGGCCAGGTTGCGGATGGCGGTGTTCAGGAGTTCAGGATTGGTAAGGTCATTGCGAGCCAGCCCGAAGGCGGCGAGGAGTTGGTCGATGTCGATCCAATAGGTCGCGCTGTTGTACCACGACAGGCGCGATTCGATCTCTTCACTGGGCAGAGCGAGGCCTTCGATCAGGCGGACGTGGCCGCCAACGCTGGCCAGGCCTCCGCCCCGATCCTCGATGTGCCGGGAGATCACCTCGGTAGTGAGCGCCGCGCCCTGCTCGATGTGGTAACCGAGTAACCCGGCGTCCACATCGGCTCCTGTGGTGTCGATGTTATGGAGCATCAAATACTTCAAGCGGGGCCTCTCCTGGAACAGTCGGACCAAAGTGCCATTGCGGAAGAGGTTGGGCACTTCATACCAATGGCCCACCGGATGCAGGCATTGCATGGGCAGGTTGTCGGTGTAGCTCGAGCCTTCGCCCATCTGCCGCGCCCAACCTATCAGGGAGGCGTGCAAACTCTCGCGGACCTTCTCGGCCTGCTCGTCGAGCAACTGCTGTGGCATCTCTTCCCAGGCAAAATGAAGGTCGCGCACCATGGGCACGAGCCGCAGGCCGATGGCGCGGCCGGGCGAAAGCAGTAACGGCCCGGCATAGCCGTAATTGTGCTCAGCGCGCAGATGAGACTCGATGGCATCGTGCGTGAGGTAACTTGTGGTGATGACGTGCGGCATCGCCGTACCGTAGACGCGATTGGTCCGGCGGCTCTTGGCCAGGTGCACCTCGATGAAACTGCGATGTCCACCGCCTAGTTTACAGAAGGGATGCAGCGCCTTGACGACCCCCGCTCCTTTCGTCCAACGGCTCCCCGCACCCCCGGCCAACGAAACCACCGCCGCCATTCCAGCCGCCAGCGCCTCCCTTCCGATTTCTTGGTAGTGCGGCGCCATGCCACAGGTAGCGTCCAAGAGGTCATCCGAGGCGACATCGGTGATCCGGCTGCTCGCGGGGAGCCGGTTCTGCGCGAGGCCGACCCTGCCGCCGCGCAAGTCAGCCTGGATCTGTTCGTGCTCCACAAGGTCGAACCCGTGCGCTTCGAGCAGTGCTTCGAGGCTCTGTGCGCGCTCCGCCGTCCGCGTGCTGCGCGGGATCAGGTGTTCGAAGACGTGCTGCACCATGCCCTGGAATTCCGGGACTTCCTGGCAGGCGGAGGTAAAGCGCTCGAGTTCGGCGCGGCGCACGGGCGAAAGCAGGCGGGACTCCATGCGAAGGAGCGAGGGCACGACAAGCTGGTAGTAGGCCGCCGGCATCAGAGCGGAGTCGCCGCGCAGGAACACGGCCTCCGTTCCCCGCTCGTTGATGGCAAAATCGTAGACTACGGGCTCGATGGCAAAGGGCACGGAGTGCTCCATCTGCCGCCGGGTCTCGCTCATGATGGTCTGGAGACGCTCTTGCGCGGCCGCTTTTCGGTCCGGATTGAACAGAAAGCCCATACCCCCGCCCGACATTCCGCCGAGCATCCAGAAGCCCCAGAAGTCGCCGCCCAGTTCCGCGCGCGCGCGGCGAATGAGCGTGTCAGTGTAGAGATTGCCGGCCCAGGGAATAATGGTCTGAATGGGGCCGTCAAAGTTACGTTGGGTCGAGGCGCCAATGGCCCGGATGTCGCCGTCCTTCAAGCGCGCCATGAGGTCATCGAGGATGTGGATGGCTTCACCCCGCGCCTGCCACTCGCGCTCCGAACGAAGCAGGTGTTTCTCCGTCACCATCTCCAGAATGGGGCCCACATCCTGCGCCATGCCGCCATGGACGAGCACGAGGCTTTGTTGGATTTTGTCGCGTGTCTCCGGCGACGCGTCCTCGCGGCCGAGGATGCGATGATCGGGCAGCAGACGTCCGCGGCTGATGCCGAATTCCGGATCGCCTTCCCGCGCCAGGACACCGTAGATAAGCTTGATTCCAGGCCATACGCCGCCGGAATCCTGCCAGCCTCCTCCCGAACCGCCCAGCCATTCGCCCAGGATGGCGCGCGCGGCCACCAGGCGGCGGTCGTGCTCCTCCAGACCACCACTGAGGGCGCGAATCTGGCTGGTAGCGCGCATGCACACGGAGATGAGTGAAGCCAGAAGGCTGGTGGAGACAGCCAGGCGCGAGCCGCGCGGGATGTCATTCACCTTGCTTACGATTTCGATGCCGTGGCCGGGCCTGCCGGTCAGTTGGGCGAGAACGTCTGCGAGCGGCTGGGTGGCGCCCTCCATCCCCGGCGGCACGATGCCGGAGGCAATGACCGCCGCCTTGAGCAGGCCCAGGTAGTCGCGCGCGAAATCGAAAACTTCCGCGATGGAGGTGATTTCGGCGCTGCTCTTGAGATCGACGCTGACCAGGCGGAGCACCGGTTGGTCGATGACGCGAAGCCAGGCTTCCACCGGCGGCCTGGGGGCGCCGGCGCCTCGCACGCTCAGATCAATCGAAATATTGAGCACGCGGGCGCCTTCCGGGAAATCCATTCCCAGGAAAAAGATGTCGCTCCAACCACTATGACTAAGGTCCATGCGGACCGGCGTGGTCTCCCGCAAGATGGGGAAGAGCTGGTCGGGGGCCTCACGCCTCAGGAGCTCGGGGCGAATGCGAAGCGGGGCGTCCTCGGGGTGAGCGGCGCGGAACATCCACTGGTTGCCGCGCACCGAGCGCACGCTGCGACGCACCTGGTCGGCAAGAGTTTGAAAGCCCAGGGCGCGGTAGCCCGCGGCAAGCGCGCTGGAGACAGGGGCGCTGGGACCCTCCGCCGCCTGGGCCGCGAGGAAGGTGTCAATCGCCTCCTCGAAGCGGCGCTTCAGAAGATGGGCATAACCTCCGAAAGGGATCAGGGAGCGGTGGCCGGCGCCCTCCCGAGCGAGTAAGTGAAAGCGGTGTATCGCATACAGGAAGAACAGGGCTCGCACACGTTCGTAGAGATTGTCGCTGGTGCGCCGGAAGCGGTCGAGCGCCTCGCACTCGAGCAGCAGATCTTCGAGGGGCGCCGCGCGGCAAAGCGCATCCAGCGAGCAATTGCGGGTTTCCGGATCGCTGGCGGTAATGACGCTGACAAATCGGCTCATGGGGCGGCTCACCGCTCGCTCCCCGCGCTGGGTAGCGCGGACCCCCGGTTTTGGTGTCCGCCGCTTGTGGCCATCTCGCGCTCCGCGAGCAGCTCGAGCAGGTGCGACAGCACCTCGTCGCGCTCCCGGCCGTTCAGCGCCAGGGCCAGTTGCGCGATAAGCAAGCCGTAGCGGGCGCCGAGATCATATCGCTTGCCGGTATCCTCGAGCGCCAGATACTGCTCCCGCCGGGCGAGTTCGGCGAGAGCGACCGAAAGGGTGACGGAGCGGCTCGGCTCCTTGGCCAGCATGCGCCCGAGCAGATCCATTACTGTGGGGGTAAGAACGTGGATGCCGAAAAAGCATAGGTAGTAGCCGGCCCGAATTCCCGGCACCATGAGCCGCTGCTCGGCTTCCGTGGGCGTGGGCTTTTCGATCACCGTCTCCACGCGATAGAGGCCCTGACGTCCCGGCACGCGGCGCCCCGCCACAGCGCCAAACCGCGGCAGCAAGCTTTCGCGTGTAGGCTGCACCCCGGAGGCGGAACACGACTCGGCCTCGGCAAGCTCCACCAGGCGCTGCACACCGAGCTTCGCCGCGCTGACGTACAGGTGGTCGCCGACCATGTGCAGGAAGGGCTCGTTGCCCACGAACTCGCGCGCGCAGTAGATGGCGTGACCGTATCCCGCAGGCTGCTCCTGCGCAACGAACCGCACTGCGCCGGCGAGGTTACCGGCGGCCTGTGTGTAGCGCGTCTCATCACCCGGCCACACCACGACACAAATCTCTCCAATATTCCCCGTGAGGGCCTGCTCGAGGAGGATGCCGAGAAGGGATTTCTCAACTCCGTCGTCGATTAGAGTTTGTAGTAGAAGAGCGCGCTGATTCGCTCCCGCCGCTGTGATGACTGCCTTCCTCACCCGCAATGTAGATGCTCCTCTTGCGTCCTGTCGCACTTGGCTGCAACGGCGCTCCGTGACCGCCTACACCGGTTGCGCCGCTCAGCCCGGAAGGTGAGTATTATAGCCCACACTGACGTGAAACAACACCTTTGGGAGCGCGGGTGGGAGCGCGGGCATCCTGCCCGCCGTGGCGCGAGGATCCCGCTGGCAGTAGCGCGGGCGTCTCGCCCGCTGTGGCGCCGGCATCCCATCGCTCCGCACAGGGCGGGGGAGCGCGGGCATCGCGCGCTCTCTCTCCCCTCATCTCGGCCGATAATCGACCTCTCTTTCAAGGGTGGCGGGAGACTCCCCGGGGGCGGGAGCGGGACGCTCCCGCCAGAGCGGGCAGGATGCCCGCGCTCCAAACTTCTCGCCACTCGCGGGAAGCGTTGTACAATAGCTGAGGTGTGAGCGGGAGCATTACGGAGGAGATTCCGATGCACGTCAGAGCTTTAAGCGGAAGGCGGCCCCCAGCCGTTCCAAGGAAACAGGCGAAGAGAATTCCACGGGCCGGCAAGAAACTTACCATTCGTGACTTGGGGTGGACACGCGAGCATGCCAGGGAAGTGCGTGCCAGGCTAGCGACGTTCGCAATGGATTGGGACGACCCAAGCATGGACATCTACAATGAACCTTAGACGCGGTGACTTCGCCCTGGTCTACTTTCCCCACTCTCACGTGAGAAGGGTCAAGCCAGCTCCAGTTGATTGAGCGCAGGATCGGGCGGTTGCCTCAAATGGAGATGGATGAGTTGGCCCTGCGCAAGACGCTGGCATTATGAGCGCATCCAACTAAGCGCCTAATCCCACTTGTAGACTGCTGCTCTCAGAAATGGCAAAGAAGCAAATTCTGAGTTATCTGCTCGTCGGGCTTGTTGCTGTCACCCTGCTGGCAATTCCGGTCGCCGACGTGTCGGCGCGCATCTCCCGCCGAAGGGCCGAGCGGCTGCTCCATGACCTCAGACAATTACAAGTGGACAAGTCAACATTCGAGGATGCCCGCAGGGTGATCGTGGGTCACGGCGGCGGGGTTTCACCCTACGACCACTCAGGCTGCAGCCCCGCGCATTGCACATTTGACGTGGCGCTGAAGCACTATCCACTTCTCATTGGGGTTTGGGGGCGGGCCTTAAGCTTGGAGATGACGTTTAACGTGGTCCGTTTGTTTCCCCCTCTCGGCCTCCAGGATTGGTGGGGCGGAGCCACGGTTAGGGTCGATGGGGGAATCGTCACACAAGTCACTTATGGCGTTTTTGTGCGGGGGAGCGGCGGTTGGGTTTTGGGGGGCGATACAGATGAGTCCAAAGTGGTACCCCAGTTTCTACAAACCCGCATGGGGCAGCGCTCCTACGTTGTGCATTGGTTCAACATCACAACCGTGGGTGGTGGGGAGGGAATTCAGTCCACCCTCACTCCCCAGGCGAACGTTGAGGAAAGAAACCGCGCCTACGACTTCGATTTTGATTGCCTGACCAGACTGGGAGGCTGCACCAGCCTCTGCCAATTCGTGCCCTCCGCCTTCGCTGATCTTGTGAAAGAGACCGGCGGAATGCCGTATCTGGACGAGCACGATCCGCACTGCGCGAAGTTCAAGCCTGCCCAAACAAGTCCCAAGCCCGGTCCTTAACAGGACTTTCCTCATTTTTTGGTCCGTGTTTCCGCTAACTAAAAGAATTGGCAGGAGATATTTCGAATGGAAAGTGGAGGGGGACAAGCTCTAAAGTAGAAGTGGTTTTTGCCAGAAAATCTCAACT
>Ga0326728_10002041_pt1 | contig 68792 bp, 90 predicted proteins | sample MB3enrmetagenome_FD_207602 | JGI IMG/M metagenome (GOLD analysis project Ga0326728, IMG submission 207602) | Lab enriched peat soil microbial communities from McLean, Ithaca, NY, United States - MB31MN | ecosystem: Environmental > Terrestrial > Soil > Wetlands > Peat | place: USA: New York... | reverse complement strand
GGCGGTTTGGCTTACATCTTCTAAGTTTACGCCTTCAACAATGATGTCTTCAGGTTCAATTTTCACTTTGACATCGCCGATTATTTTTACTCTGCGTGCCCTGCGTTCACCAGTAAAGTTTTCAATCGAAATAGATTTGTCTTGAACCTTTACTGAAATTGGGAAGTGCGAGAACACGATTTTCAGTTTGTATGAGTAGCCTTTTGTTACTCCAGTAATCATGTTTTGAATGTGCGAGTATATTGTTCCTACAAGAGCGGCTTCCTTTTTGCGTGGCCACTTTGCCCAAACGCGAATATTTTTGCCCTCGCCCTCTATTGCGATTGGAACAAAGGAAAAGTCGCGTGTTAAAGACCCCTTTGCACCCTTAACGTTGACTTTTTTGCCTTCTAGGCTGACGTCCACGTTATCGGGAACCTGAATAGTTTTAGATATTTCTGGAAGTCGCATAGATTACACCCTAATACACGAAGGCTAACAGCCTTCCTCCAATGTTCTTTTCTTCCGCATCCTTGTGTGCTATTACGCCTTTTGAAGTGGAAACCACCATTATCCCTAAGTCTCTGGAGGGCAAGTACTTCTTTTCCCAATCTTCAAATTCACCCACCTTAGCTGGGTAGCGTGGTTTAATTGGTCCACACTTGTTTATTCTGCCCAATAATTGAACTTTGAATTTTCCAGAGCGTCCATCATCGATAAACTCGAATTCGCCTATGTAACCGTTTAGCTGCATTATGCGCAGAACCCGCCCCAAAAGTTTAGAAGCAGGACTAATTATGCATTCACGCTTGTTTCGCATTTCGTTGTTTACGATGGTGATTAATCCATTTGTTAAAGTGTCCATGTCTTTAGCTCCTACTCATATTTTTTGAACCCAAGTTTTGGGGCTGCTTCTCTGAAACAGTGCCTACATAAATATAAATTGTACCGTCGGATAACTGGCCCATAAGAGCCGCATCTGACACATGGCCGTGAACCTTTGCCGTATTTTCGTGTTTTCTTCAATTGTTGTTTTCCCATAAATTCAGCCTCTGTTTAAACGATTTCGACTCCTAACGTTTGTTTGACGAAGATGATTGATTCTTCAGGTGTTAACATGTGCTTGCGGCCAATGTCCTGCTTCTCTTTTCGTCGAATTTTCACTCGTTGCCCTGGACGATTAACAGAAACACAAATATCCATTCCAAAGATGCCTATGTCAGGGTCATATTTTACGCCTGGAATTTCAATGTGTTCTTTAAGACCGAAAGCAAAGTTACCATGCACATCAAAAGAAGACTGTGAAATCTTGTTATCCACGACGGGCAACACTTTCTTTAGGAAGTCAATTGCCTTTTGCTTTCGCAGTGTTACGACAACAGCGATTGATTCTCCTTCACGTATGCCGAAGTCACGGATAGTTTTTTTGGCTTTTTTCTTTATCGGCGTCTGACCCGTTATTTCTCTGAGCACTTTATTGGCTTTTTCAAGTGGCTCACCTGATTTTCCAACGTTAAGGTTCACCACAACTTTTTCAATTCGAGGCTTAAGCATTGGATGCTCTTCCCAGCTCTTAACTAAAGCAGCTTCCTCAGACAACTGCAGATGCCTCCGGTACACCTATCAATGGTTCAGCTTCACCTATGGAAAAGATGAAGTCCAAAATTGTTTGATAACGAACACCCTTCGCGTCTTCGATGACTACTAGGGCTTGCCTTCGTTTTTTAGCCTCAGTCTTTTCTATTTCAACTATTTTGCCTTGTTTGCCAATGTTTTTACCGCCAGTAATCACTGCTAAGTTTCCTTCCTTGGTTTTCAAGCTGAGAACTACTTGTTTTTCTGGATAAGCGATTTTTAGAATGTCAAAAGTGTCGTACGTGACTTCTGCAGGTTTTTTCGGGTCTGCAACTTTTATGAGCATGTTTGAGCCGTCATGAAATGCGATTTGCACGCCGTTCTTAACGGTTGTTTTGTCTTCAACGCGGACTAGTTTGAAGTTTGCTTCTTCTTTGCTTATTGGATTTAAAACCAGCCCCTTATTTGACGGCATTACACGATAATACTTGTTTGCATCAGGCATGGAGATAACATCCATCAAGCCGACTGGAAAATCATCTTTTTTCCTGACTTTTCCGTCAACCGTTACTTTGCCTTGAGCAAGTATCAATTTGCCTTCTTTCCTTGTTTGCGCAAGGCCAAGAATGTCTCGAAGAACTAGCGTCAATGTTAGACAACTCTGGAGCGAGTGAGAACCAGATGAGGGCTTCACTATCCAAGGCAGTTCTTTTCTGTGAATTGACCAGAACCTTGGAGCGGGCTTACGTTTCAGCCTTGCGGTTTTTCCTTTTTTACCCAAAATTATTGTCCTCCTTCAGTTTCTTTAGAGGTTTTACGTTTAGCACGCGGCTTAGGCGCCGTCTTCTTGGCCGCCGCCTTTTTTGCTGGTGTTTCTTTCGATGCAACTGTTTTCTTTGCCGCTGCCCTCGGCTTTGCTGCTTTTTTAGCAGGCGCCTTTTCTTCTACTGGAGCTTCTTCCTCGGCGGGTTTCTTTTTCACCGGAGCTGCTTTTTTAGCGGCGGGTTTCTTGGCAGCGGGTTTCTTGGCGGTAGGCTTCTTGGCTGGTGCTTTCTTTGCTTTTGGAGCTTTTTCCACTGCCTTCTCTGCTACTTTCTCAGGAACTTGTTCTGCCGCTTCTTCAACAGGCGGTGCTTCAACAGGTTTTTCTTCTTCTATCTCTTCAACCTGTGGTTGCGGCTGCTCTGGAGCTTTTTTAGCTTTCTTTGGTGGTTTTGCTTTTTCTTTTTCTTTTTGCTCAAGTTTTTCTATTTCTTTCTTTCTGCTAAGGATGTTTTTTCGCCAGTTGTCGTCGAGGTTGAGGTTTCTTATTTGAACTTTGGAGGGGTGCACTGGAAGGAAAATGTTTGTGCCATCAACCTTTTCACGTGTAAATCCTTCAATGTAGATTCGGTATAATCTCGTGTCAACGCGTGAAACTTTGCCTTCAAAGCCCTTGTTGTCTCCGCGTTGAATGCGAACTGTGTCGCCCTTTCTTACTGGAAGAGTTTTTGCGCCTCTTGAAGCAGCGAGCTCGTTTGACAGTGGAGCCGCCATAAGTTTGTGGCGCAGGTGAGCAGGGGCGTTAAAAAGTTTTTTTCGTTGTTTATCAGGATTTTTTACTCGTTTAGTATCTTGCATCGTCTTTGCACCTACACTATTATGCTTGAGGCACTTGCAATTCTTGGCCATCTTTCGGCTGCCTCTCTAGCTACTGGACCTCTTATTTCTGAGCCTTTCATTTCACCGTCAGGAGTAATGATTACTGCCGCGTTATCTTCAAACTGAACCCAAACGCCATCCACACGTCTGAAAGTTTTTCTTTGACGAACAATCACCGCTTGGAAAATCTTTTTCCTCATGTCAGGTGATCCTTGCCTGACAGAAACCGTTACTTTATCGCCTACCGTGGCAGACGGGTAACGTCGCAGACGACCTTTATAGCCCATGGCTTGAATCAAGCGTAGTACTCGTGCACCCGTGTTATCGGCGCATTTTAATTCTGAACCTGATAAAAGACCACGGCTAATTTTTTGTCCGTGTGAAAGCATTCCTTTTGCTACGAGTGCTCTCTGTTTCGCTTTTGCCGCCATTCTACTTCTCCTCTCCTAATTTTTCAACTACGACAAAAGAAACGGTTTTGCTGACTGGTCTGCACTCGGCGATTCTTACTCTGTCGCCTTCTTTAACATCGATGCAAGGTGGGTTGTGGGATGCAATGTGACCGTGCCTTCGTTCGTACCGTTGGAATTTCGATGAGAACTGTAAGAATTCTCTGTCAACTATCACGGTTTTATCCATTTTAGCCGTTTGGACTATGCCGTCGAGCACACGCCCTCTTATTGCAAGAGCCCCATGGAATGGACAGTTTCGGTCATCGCATGTTTTTTTAGGTTGCTTAAAAGACAATGACATTACCATAACCTCTTAATGCTTTTTTTAAGGCGATCCTCGGATCTGCCGACTAAAAGTTTACCGTTAATCTCTACAACTGTGCCATCATCAAACTTAAAGTTGAAGACGGCTGATTCTTTAATTACACTCTTCGCTTGCCCTTCCCGTAGGAAAGTGAAAGTGTTTTTTGTTTCGCCAACGACTTTGCCGCCACAGCCAACATAGCATTTATGAGGGCTTCTGGCGACTTTGCCTTCAGTGCCAATAAACTCATAACGAATAATATCGGGGGTTACTTTCACTGGGAAGTCTCCTCAGTTTCTTTTTCAGCCTCTGGCTTCTTTGCTGGCTTCTCCGTTTTTTTCCGCGGTTTCTTCTTAGGTTCCTCAGCGGCTTTCCTAATGCCCAATTTGTCCTCGTTTTCCACTGTTAATATTTTAGCAATTGTTTTTCGCAGTACTCTTACCCTTGCTGGGTTATCAACTGCTCCGCCAGCGTTAATCATGGTTCTGATTCGGGCTAGTTCTGCGCGTAACTCAACAAGTTTCTTTGTTCTATCTTCAGTGGACATTTCGACGATTTCTTTGATTCGCATTAGTGGCATTTACTTTTTTGCCCCCTCTTTTGGTACGTCTGCGACTTCTGTTGCTTGTACCTCTGCCTCTGGCTCTGCCTGAGACTCTTCTTTAGTTTTAGGTGGCGCTTCCTCTGGAACAGCTATTTTTTCTTCCTCGGGCGCTGCCTCGAGAATTTTGATTCTGTCAGGGAAATATGCGTCTGGCGGCATGATTTTTACTCTTACGCCGATAATGCCCGGTTTTAACTGCACATGAGCTTCAGCTTTTCTCATAGCCACTAGCGCTGGTTCTCCGCATCGTGGGAAGTAGCCAGCTCTGAACTTTTCAAAGCGTGCCCGTTCTGTGCTAAGTTTTCCGCTTATAACTATTTCAGCGCCGAGTGCGCCTGCTTCCATAACTTGGTTTAATGCCCAAAAACCTGCACGCCTAAAGTGAACGCCTCTCTGAAGCGCTGAGGCAACTCGTGACGCGATTACAAAGGCGTTGAACTCGGGAACTTCGATTTCTGACACTGAAATTTGAGGATTGGAAACTTTGAAGTTTTGTTCTAGGGCGGAGGCGAGTTCTTTTATTGTTTCTCCGCCTCTGCCGATGACTAAACCTGGGCGCATGGCGTAAATTACGACGTGCGTTCCAAGGGGGGTTTTGGATATGTTTACTCCGCCGTATCCGGCTCGGTCAAGTTTTTTTTGTAAAAATTCATCTATTTCTGTTCTTTTGATTGATTCTGTTATAAATCGTTTGACTATGCTCATTTATTTATTGTTCTCCTTTGGCGGGTTTCTCGTCTAGGACTATTTCGACATGTGTTGTAGTGTCATATTTTGGTGAAGCTCTACCGTGCGCTCTTGGCGTATAACGCTTCAGTTTGATGCCTTGATAGGCTGCTGCGTGGATTATGCGCAGTCGATCTACGTCTAAACCTTTATTTTCAGCATTAGACTGTGCTGATTCGAGGACGCCGAGAATTTTCTGCGAAGCTTTAATTGGGTATCTTCCAGAAAAGCTTTTTACGAGTCCATGACGATGGGGCAGTTTTTTGTTGTATCTTGTGTAGGGTATAGCCTTCTTTTTGGCTTCGACATCTCGCAGATACTGTTTTGCGTTGTTTAGCATCATGCCTTTGATTGCTTTGCAGACTTCTCTCGCTGCTTTATGGGATACTTTGAGTTCTCTGCCGCTGGCTTTCGCTGTTTTTTCTGGGTTAAGCATTTCGTTGATTATTGAGTATCCCCATTTGGGCATTTTTACGTCTCCGATGCGCAATCAAACACGTAAAAGCAATTTATATGGCTTTCCGTATCACAACTAAGATTTTAGTCTAAACCGACTAGTTAAGTTCCCTGATGGAGGGATGAATTTCGTTTCGTGAGGTGTACAGTTTTTGGACTACGTTTAAGCTTTTATAGTTTTTCCAAAAAAAAGGCAACTGTAACGGATCGGCGTTTTTTGTGTTGTTGGTTCTGAGGTTTACGGTTAAAATCGAGTGAAAAAATGTTTAACAAACTGGTTGATGGTGAAAAAATAATTATGTTGTGATTTTTGCCTGCGTGAAAGTTGCGACTTTTGGAGGTCAGGTTACAAGTTTGAATTGCAGTTTTGCTTTTCATAATTTTCTTGAAAAAAGCCTAGGGTTACTACAATTCTTTGAAAGCCTCGTAAAAAAGCTCAAGTTTGGCTTAAGGATAAGCGCTTTCTCTTAGTTTAATTACAAGTATTTTTATCGCTTGCTGATTCCAATCTATTTCATATATTATTCTTGCGTCGCCAATTCTGGCTCTAAAAGTATCCTTGTATCCGCCGAGCTTCTTCAGGTCATATTGCTCAGCAGGAACTGGGTTTTCCCGTAAGACTAAAAGCAACTCTATTATCCTGTGTTTAAGGTGATCAGGAAGTTTTTTTGAGGATTTACGTGCCTTTTGTGAGATTGTTACCTCAAACAAGAAAACTCAACAGCCCAATTCTTTGATAAATTCTTCCAGTTTTATGCTTGACCCTTTTTCTATTTCCTTTTCGGCTTCAAGAATCTCTTTTTTTTCTTCGTCTGTTGCTTCATCTTGGGGCACAAGCATGGCTCTTAAGCGCAGAAGCTCAAGTTTTACTGAATCAAGTTTCTCAAGCACAATCTTAAGCTCTTTTTCATCAACTTGCAAAGTCAATTACCCTAACCATCTATCTTATTTTAAATAATGACTCAAGTCGCTAAATAAGCTTTGTTTTGAATACGTGCGATTTGTTTATGTCTGACTTCCTCTGGTGGTTGAGGGTTCAAATTCATCCCCGTCCGCCGCTGCTTATAAGAGTTCAATTGGGTAACCTTTTATCTGAAGTTTTTTGTATTGTGTTTCCTCGTCCGCTGTTACGCAGACGGTTTTTTTGTGTTCCGCTATGGCGACTGGCAAGGCGTCATAAAACGTTACTTTCCCATCATAGGATATTTCTCCCGCCCTTGCGGCGAGGTCTTGGGTTAGCTGGGCGACTTTCATTCGCAGGTTAAACAGTTGAGTTAGCGCGGTTCTCCATTTTTCCACATCATAATCAGGTTTGTACCTTAAGGCGTTGGCAACTTCAGCAATCAATGTTTCTGAGACGGTTAGATTCAATGAACCCTGTATGTATGAGTCCCTGAGTCTTAAGGCCTTGTCCGTCTTGATTTCGTTGCTGAACCACTTTACCACAATTGAAGAGTCAAGAACTACTTCTCGACATCTCTCCATTTGCGTATCTCCTTAGAGCCATCCCACTTTATCTTGCTTTCAACTCTAAGTTTATCAATTACCGCTGCAGCACACTGCATCTCTTCTCTACGCGCGGCTTCTTCGAATGCTTTTCTCGCTACTTCGCTCCAGTTAATGCCTTTGCACTGCTCCATTCGGCTTTTCAACTCTTCAGGAACCCTTATTGTAACGTTACTCATGCACATCACATTTTACACGTGTTTGCTGTAAATAATAAATGTAAATACAGCATAAAAAACCTTCCCATTAAAAGAAAATACAACCTTATGGCTACTGACTGCCGTGGGGTCAAATGTGCTTAGGGCGGGGTTCGATAATTGCATCAATCTCTTGTAACCCAAGTTTTTGCGTTGCATAGAACCTCAAATGGCCATCTATTATTCTAAAGTCATCGTAAAGTCGTATAGGGTCAAATTTCATCCCCCTTTTGTATTGTTGAACTAAACGTTCAATCTTTTGCTGTTGGTCGTGGATTTTGTAGGGCAAAATGTCTGCAGGGTCAAGGATAATATCTGATAGCTTGACCTTAACCACTTTCTTAGTATTTGCCAACTTCCATCAACTAATATAACCGCTTGACTGTAGCTCTTACTTAACTTCTTCAATCCTGTACTCCTTGTATATAGTACCAACGTTTTCCTTTATCCATTCTTTTACCCATTCATTAACGTCATCGACTTTCTCTTTACTGTCACTACCAATGTCTTCTTTGGTGGAATGACCTGTTTTTTGTTCATAAATCCAGAGAACACCGTTTTTATAACCTCTATCATAAACTAGCATTTCTCTTCCTTTCTTTGCTGACACCAGGAATACTCTTGGTTCTCTTTGGGGTTGGGCTGCCATTTTTATAACTCCTGAGAATTAAAGTGATGTTTTTTGCATATTAGTCTTTGTAATGCGCATCGAAACAAACCTAAATATATTGACTACAAACTAAGTGTTAATAGAGAGATAAGCAATTGGGTAGAGCTGGAAAGATAGGCTATCATGTCCTGATGTACCTCATAAGTCCTTTTCTGATAATTTTTAGCTCTTTTCTTCTTGTTTTAATTCCCTAAACAGATTTTCGCATCCACAAATAACAAACTACTATATTTTTCCATATACAAGTGCATTAATTGCCCTCTTTTTTGCACTTCCAATTTTCTTTATGATTTCAATGATGAAACTTCCAAACGCAAACAGGAATAATCGGAATCTTCCGATTGGACTTGAAAGAATTCGTAAAATTTCTATTGAAAAAAGGTTGCAGATAAAGCCTTATTTTCTTATATTGAGCATTTCGATGGTTCTCATTCTTTTAGCGGTTAGCGTAAAGGACTATGCCTCTTTTTCTGCTCCCCTGAAACTTTCAGTTTCTGATTCCTTCGTTTTCTTGTTGACTTATCTCGGGGCAGGTTACCTTTTTTTGGTATACGTTGCAATCTATAGACAAGAAGAAAAAGCTGTGTTCTTCCTTCGAAAGTTCTTAAGAAATAGTGATTGCTGTTCCCAAGGAATTAGAATCAGTACAAAGGATTTTGAAGTGGGGATTAAAGCCTATCAAAAAACTCTTCCGTCTTCTTATTGGATGCTAAATATTGAAGAAAAAGTGAAACAACTCAAACTTGTTCTTGACAGAGGAACAAAAGAAGACAAAACAAAGGCAAGGATGTTTCTTCAATCATTGACAACGCCTATTTTAGTTAATGATACCGAATGTTTTGATAATATTTTTTCAGAGTTTAATTCCTTTCTAATGAAGAAGATGGCTGAAAAGGAAGATATTATTCGGATAACTTATTTGCCAATTCACGATAAATGGGGAATTACATTCAGGAGAATCTTTTGGACAGGTTTAGAAAAAGTGATGCCTTACTTAATTCTCTTTTTCTTTGTAGCATCCTTCTATGTAATATTCCACATTAGTTTGCCTTGGACTTAATGGTATATAACCTGAAAAGCGATTCAATTTATTTTTTTATCCTTTACTGAAACCCTATAAAGTGTTACTTTCTTAATCTTTTCTATATCATTCGCAGTTTCAATTTCTACTTTATATTTATTTTTATCCACAATCGCCAGCAATCCACCGTTCTTTAGACGGTCTACTTAAGGCTTTAACGTTTGAACCCAACTGCTCATTTTTGCCTTTGCTTCAACACTTTGGATGCAGCCTTCACATTCAATGAAGAAATCACATCCTTTCTTTATTCCATCGAAATCTCTTTCCCTTATTGTAAAGCCTAATCTTTCAAAAAATTGTTTAGAAATGATTTCTGAAGGGATTTCCTTATCCATATTATCATTATCAACAGTTTACCTTCAAGTTGCTCTTTTGATTTGCCTTCCCCTTAGCGAACGTACTTTTGAACTATTCTGTTGAACTTCATTTGCCATTCATATATTTCGAAGGTATGACTTAACCAATAACCTCTAAAAGTTTCAACGAAGGTTTTGAAAGATAGCTGGATAAGAAAGAGCATCATTGTTATCGCGTTTTCAGCGTTCTCATCGGAAAAAGTTGGCAATTCTAAAAGCAATTCTTCATTATCCTTCTTTCCCATAATTTCATGCCACCCTTTGAAATTAGAATGTGTATAGTCACATAATTGACCGTAGATTCTAGCGGTATCCTCTTTTGCCTTCTTTTGCCTTTTTTCACCAAGAATGTTTTCCAAAACCCAAAAGGGGTTAAATCTTCTTTCCTTAGTCGAGCAACAAAACATGGCTTGAAATTCTGGCGAAACTTGTTTTTGTTTTTCTTCAGGCAACCACTCAAAGGCATAAATTGGTTGTAGATTGAAGAGGCGCATCAAGTTGTTGTTTTCTAGAACGGTTCTCAGAATTACAAATTGAGTACCGTAATTTGAGGATAACATGCAAAAGTAAGCGTTGAGTAATAACTGCCTGTTCCTACCGAACAGATTTCTGTTAGTCAACAAATTAGGTTTTCTTGGAAAGTCTTTCTCAGCATCATTGGTAGGTTGAGTCAAATCCCAAAGTAAAGCTAAACCATACTCAATATGCTGAATTTCTTCTGGAAAAATCTGTTTAGTTATCTGTAGGTTTTCTCTGACACGCTCCTCAACTTTCGACAGCCCTGCGTTAAATAAGCTCATTTCAAGTTACCCAAAAACAGTTATCTCCATTATTTGTATTTAAAATTAAGCAAGGTTTTCATCGCAGTCAAGAAATGGCATTTACTAAGTAAATTCTAACGCTAACGTACAACTCAAGAAATTATGCCTATGTACTATTTGGTGACTGAATTTTATTCATAACTTTCTTGAGTAATTCAAAATCTTCGTTGATACAACAAAAGTTGCGTTTGATTCTTAATTTAAGCATTCTAAAGGTTTCATCAGTTATGGGTTCATTATTTAGAAACTTGGTTAGCGTGTTCTCTCTCTTGCTGAAAGGATGGCTTTGTGCATAGCTTGTCAACGTATCATTTTAGGATACGCTTATATTAAGCCGTTATCCCAAGTTTTAAATCTAATAAGCGCTAGAAGAAAACACCGATAATAAATGATTAAGCCAAACTTCTCCGAATCACAGCTACAGCAATTAGTTAACACTGAGATTACTATGGCATGTTATGCCAATTTTCGACCAAAAAGACATTGGTGGTTTCACCCAATAATATTTAACCTAATTGAAGAGGGTGATTTGGGGTGGGATACTGCATACTATTTCCCGTGGCTACTAAATCCACCAGATAGCAGTGGCGCAAATTTCTTTATTCAATACAAGCTTTCAAAACTGATTGAAGGCAATAGAGCAAAAGAATGGCAATATTGGGGCAAGGAGTATTTACGATTTCAAATTCCGTATACTACCAAGGACAATAGTACAAGAAAATATATTGACGATTTTTCACAATTTAATGCTCTTAAGAATTTAGCTAATCGTAGCTACCAAGTTTTTTACGCCACAAATCACATTATTGAAAAGCGTCAATTGTTTCAGTTAGCTTCAAGCCAAAGGTTGCTTAGCGAAATACCTGCCCTATCTGTATCCTCAATCAATAAAAAACACAAAAAGGTGACATTTACTGATACAAGCCGACATTTTCTGCTGCATAGTGAAGTAGATGAAAAAGAAAAGTTAAAAATAAAAGAAATAATTTCAAAGCTAGCTGATATTGAGAAGCACAGATTTTCCCAAGATGTGACAAAGCTTAAGGATTTCTTGTTGGAAGTTGAAAAAGAATTAAATCAAGAGTATCGTGGATTTCAAGAAGAGTTTGCAAAGGTTGAGAATTATCCACAGGAAATACGGGTGCAAAGGCAAGCGTTGATAATAGCGAAATATCTAAAGTCTTACTTAGATATTTATTGGTATAGAATATAGCCGATGCTTCAGTATCACATTAGGATACAGTATCTGTCTATTGTGTGTTAGCTATTATATCGTAAAAAGATACGGAGATAAAACATATGGAAAACCAAGAAACCCAAAGTAACACCGTTTCTTTTGGCAGGGATTTTCTTTCGTTAAAGAAAAGTCCTCAGGGTCGAGGGTTCAAATCCTTCCCGCCTAGCGAAGTTTGACCTGTTTTTCCATTCGGATGTTGCATATAGCTAAAACGTTTATGTTTACCTGTATGGTATTTGCTATTGCACTCTGCAAAAGGCGGTTTTGGAATGGCTAGTAAAAACGAGAAAATCACGATGCTGCATGGCGCTGGCGGCACGGTCATGCATAACTTGGTCAAAAACTACATTGTGAAATATTTTGGCGGTTTAGGTAACGCTGCTGAGGTGCCGTTGGAGGCTATGGATGACGCCGCGGTCATCGGCGACGTTGTGTTTAAGAGTGATTCTCACGCAGTTAAGCCGATTTTTTTCCCAGGCGGCGACATTGGGCGCTTGGCGATTTCAGGCACGGTTAACGATATTTCGGCTATGGGCGCACAGCCTTATGCGTTGGCTTGCGGGTTTATTTTGGAGGAAGGCTTGCTGCTCTCGGATTTGGAGCGGATTTTGGTGAGTATGCGGGAAACCTGCATTGAAGCAGGCGTCGGCATCGTCACGGGCGACACGAAAGTGGTGGAGAAGGGCAGTTTAGGCGGCTTGGTCATGAACGTTTCAGGCATAGGCAAAAGAACCCCAGCCTTAGACAGCAACTTTAAAGTGGCGAGGCAATACCGAAACGTCTCTGCGCGTTGGACGCTTGACTCGAACCTTGCAGCAGGCGACAAAATAATCTTGTCAGGAACCATCGGCGACCACGGGTTAGCGGTGCTTTCGGCGCAGCAGGGCTTGACTTTTGGGAGCGGAATCAAATCTGATGTGAAACCGCTCAACCGCATGATTCAAAGGCTTTTGGGCGAGGTAGGCGGAGTCGTCGCTATGAAGGATCCGACCAGAGGCGGCTTAGCAGACGCGCTTAATGAATGGACTGAGAAATCGAAAGTCGGCATATTAATCCACGAAGACAAAGTTCCCATCCGGCAGGACGTACAGGCGGCATGTGATATGCTTGGCTTAGACCCATTAGAAGTCGGGAATGAAGGCAAATACATAATCGGCGTCGTTGCGGAAAAGGCAAAAGAAGCTTTAGAGTTTTTGAAACAGACGGAAGAAGGGAAAAACGCGCAAATAATCGGAGAAGCCACAACACAATTCAAAGGCGTTGCCATGCAAACCCTAGTCGGCGGCAAAAGAATAATCGCAAGACCAATAGGCGACCCCGTCCCAAGAATATGCTAGACTCAGATTGATGTTTTTGTCCAATGTTCAAAGAAACAGATGGTTTAACAGCTTAACGAGAAAGGAACTGATGGAAGGGCGCATGGCTGTTCGGCATGCACCCACGCCTGATTTTATTATATGGCGTTTGCTTAAAAATCGTGTAGTATAGAAATGTGAAAAAGGCACGAAGTTACCTGAGATTTGGCCATCCTTCATAGATTTTTACTATATCTGGAAAATGAAGTTTTTTGCCAGCGGTTTTATAGTAAGACGGAGGAGAACCAGCAATACATTTGCTGTTTGAATCTTTAACGAGATGGGAGTGAGTTTTTAGGTAGGCTTGAAAAACAGCCTCGTTATAATCGCTGTTTTTTCGGACAAAAGGTGTTTTGCCTGGACCCATGAAGAGAACTTCTATTTTGCCATCAACGAATAATAGATTTGTCCAGTATTTGTGATTCCAGCCAATCCTCGTGAGCACTCTGTCAGTAATAGTGTTGACGGCGTTCTCTTCTCTAACGGGTTCATAGTCCTCCTTAAGCAGAGGCGTCTTTTTCCAATAATACCAGTAATCAATGTCTTGGTTCCCTTTTTCGAAAAAGACAACTGGTTTGCTTTTAGGATTGAAGTAAATAGTTGGGTCTGCATTCGGCTGGATTGACAGCTGTTTTTTCCTCCTTCTTCTTTGCTTCGGCAAGCCCTTTGTATGCTTCAGTTAAGAAATCCAAGCTTTCGACCAATTCAAATTCCTTGTATGCAGTCTCTAATTTAGTTTCTTGATAACCTTTTTCGGCAAGTTTTCGTAAAGCAGATAAGCAATCGACGAATACGATGTTCAACGTCCTAATACTGTCGATAAATTCTTCATCTTCCTCATTGACAAGCGAAATAGACATTCTTGTCTTTATTATGTCTGAAGCTATAGCCATCTGCTCAATCGCGGGAATCAACTGGTACTCTTTAGTTCTTTCATTCGCGATAGCGATGTATCTAGAGATTTCATTAAGAAGCCGATAATCCGCCATTGGCGAAATTCGCTGTTGCCCAGCAAGCAATAGAGTAATTGCAGTTCGAAATGCCTCTGCTTCACTCGCGAAACATCCGCTTTCTACGTATTTTTTCAATAAAGAATCGAGCCCTACTGGCAAGTTGACATGCTTTTTCACCATAAGACTCATTAAATTATCAGCTCCCTTTTTTGATAATAGTATACCTGTAGAGGTACCTCATATACCTTTCCAGACTTAAAAGACGTTTTTTGCCCAAACCCTGCAGGTGCCTTCGCTGCTAACCATGCATGCGCCAACAGGTTTTTCGGGTGTGCAGGCTTTCATGAACATGGGGCACTGGTTGGGTTTGATTTTTCCGATGATTACGAGGTGACACTCGCAGCCAAGCAGGATGTCTTTGCCCTGCTCCACGTGAACATTATGTTTTAATCTTGCATCGTAATCTGCAAGCGATTCACGCAGCTGCAACGCTGAGTCTGGAAGCCTGCCGATTCCGCGCCAGTTGCCGCCTGTAACAGTGAAGGCATTATTCATCATTTCCAGCGCCTTTGGGTTGCCTTCAGGTTTAACCACACGCGGATACTCGTTCTCCAGCTTAGCTGTCCCTTCGCTTTGCTGCTTTACAATCATGTAAATAGCCATCAACACGTCAATGGGTTCAAAACCAGCCACAACCGTTGGCATCCGATAAACTCTTGGAAACAACTCATAAGGTTTCAAACCGATAATCGCGCTCACATGCCCCGGCGCAATGAAACCGTCAATCTCCAAATCGCCCACGCCGAGCAACAGCTCCATGGCTGGAGGAATCAAACGATGCGACACAAGAAAACTAAGGTTTTTCGGCGGGTTGCCGAGCGCTTCAACCGCTGTGGATGGAGCAGTGGTTTCAAAACCAACCGCGAAAAACACAAACTGCTTCTGAGGCTCATGTTTCGCCATTTCAACCGCGTCAGAAACCGCATATACAATTCGGACATCAGCGCCACCAGCTTTAGCCTCTAAAAGCGACATTTGGCTACCGGGCACACGCAACACGTCACCGAAACAGGTGACCACGATGCCCATCTGTGCTAACTGTACAGCTTCATCAATTTCAGCCGCTGGCACAACGCAAACGGGGCATCCTGGACCAGCAATAACCTCAACGGTCTCAGGCAAAAGACTACGCAAACCATAATGCGTTATTGTCCACTCGTGGGTTCCGCAGACATGGCAGATTTTTATTTTTCCAGCTTTCGGCGCCAAGCTTTTGATTTTTAACGCTATATTTTGCGCCAGTTCGGGGTTTCTGAACTTTAGGTTTTCAGCCATTCCTATCGCTCACCTGCTGCTTTATTCTGGGTTAGCTTCAAGAATGCTGTTCCATAAGCTTAGGGTTTCTAAGGCTTCTTTTTCTTCGATAACTTGGATGGCGTAGCCAGCGTGAACCAGAACGTAATCGCCTACTTTAGCCTCAACGAGTGACACGTTGACTTCTCTTAAGACGCCTTGGCCGAAATCCACGTTGGCTTTGCTGCCGTCAATGTTCATTACTTTGGCGGGAATTGCTAAACACATACTCATCAATTATTAAGCACGCATTAAACGGCGATAAAAAGAAATTGGTCTAAAACCGTGAAAATCCACCTACAACTGCCTGACCGAACGAAACTCCCCCGTCCCCAGCTGGAACAGCCTCATGAACCAGAAACCGCAGCCCAACCTCCTCAACAGTCTCACGCATGACTTTAGCAAGTATCTGGTTGCAGGCAGCGCCACCCGAAAACCCCACAGCTCTAACGCCCAGCACCAAAGCTTTCTCTATTGCCAAAGAAGCTAAACCTTTCGCCAAGTAAACGTGTGCAGAATAAGCCAAATCGCTTATGGATAATTTCTGTTTGTTTTCAAAGATTAACCTCAGCAGGGTCGTCGTATCCAGCGTGTCTCCATGCAAGATGGGCTTTAAATTTAAGGCGTCCTTGCCATTCACCGCGGCTGATTCCAGTTTCATGGCTGGTTCACCCTCATAGCTGCGCTCGTAACAAACGCCCAAAACAGCTGAGACAGCGTCTAAAACTCTGCCGCAACTCGTAGTTTCAACCGTTCCGAAGCCTTTTGCAAGCTGGTCAATAATCACGTTGGCTTCAGTTTCGCCGAAAGGCAAATGTCCACTGTTCTTCTTCAGCCAAGGTTCAACCGCTACTCCTGCTTTAGCGAGCATTCCAGCGGCTACACGCAAGGGGTAACGGCTAGCTACATCTCCACCGAGCAATGGTTGAGGCTCCAGATGCCCCAGCCGCTTAAACTTCGATGATTCACGCGTGCAAAACAGAATTTCGCCACCCCAAGCCTCGCCATCTGTCCCGTAGCCGTACCCGTCGCAAACAACAGTAACAGCCTCTTTCAAGTTGTGTTCAGCCATTAAAGCGGCGGCGTGCGCATGATGGTGTTGCACCTGAATAAGCGGTGAACCGTCTGTTTCCGCCATCTCTTGGGCAAGGTTGGTCGTTGTAAATTTCGGATGCAAATCACAAACTATCATTTCCGCGTGGCAGTTGGTTAAGTGGTAGAGGTGATTTGTGGCTTCTTGAAGAAACGCTCGTGTTTCCACGTTTTCTACGTCGCCGATGTGTTGGCTGATGAATGCTTTATCGTCAAGCAAGACGCAGGCTGTATTATTCAGTTCGCCGCCTAACCCGACGACGCACCGTTTTGATTTGGCTTTTAGCCTGATTGGTGCTGGAGCGTAACCTCGGCTTCGCCTAAGAAACACTTGCCGACGCCCATGAACCCGCATGACTGAATCGTCGCATCGATGGGCTATCCTGCGGTTGTGAAACAAAAAGTAATCCACTGTGCCGCCTAAGGTTTTGAGTGCTTCAGTGTTGTCTTTCACGATAGGCTGGTTCGGCGGGTTAGCGCTTGTCATCACAAACGCCAAGTCATCAACCTGGTCAAAAAGCATGTAGTGCAAGCCAGTGTAGGGCAGCATGACGCCGACGTTGTGCAGGTTCGGCGCAACCAACGGTGAAAGATTGTAACTGCCGTTTTTGTTCAGCAGTACTATTGGGCGTGCTGGGGAAGACAGCAGTTCCTGCTCCTTCGAACATACTTCGGCGAAACTTTTAGCAGCATCTAAACTTTTTGCCATGATGGCGAAGGGTTTTTCGCGCCTATGCTTCGTTGCTCGAAGCGCCTCCAGAGGCTTCTCTCGCACGGTTGAAGCCGCAATGTGGAAGCCGCCGTAGCCTTTTATTGCAAGCACGTTGCCTTCGGATAACAGTTTTCCCGCTTCACGCACTGGATCCTTCGTTCTGATTGGTTCGCCCGTTTTTGTCGTTAAATACGCTTTTGGACCGCATTCTGGACAAGCCACGGTTTGCGCGTGAAACCGCCTGTTAGCTGGGTCGCTGTACTCTTTTTGGCAGAAGCCGCACAGGGGAAACTCGTGCATGGTCGTATTTTCACGGTCGTATGGCAATCGTTCAATGATTGTGAAGCGTGGACCGCAGTTGGTGCAGGTGATAAAGAAGTATTCGTAACGTGGGTTTTTGGGGTCACGCAGCTCAGCGAGGCACTCGTTACATATGGCGATGTCTGGCGGTATAATTGAGCCTGAAAGCTCCGCTTCTTCTGAGCTCTTGTAAATCGTAAATTTGTCATATTGATTTTTGCCTGAAAGCACAGTAGACTTAACCGCGTCAATTTGCGCTAAAGGCGGCTTCTTCTCAGTCAAATCACGCATAAAACTTTTAATATTCCACGCGCCGCCTTCCAAGAGTATTTCCACCCCAGCGTCACCTCTGTTGCGGACGTATCCTGCTAAGCCATTTTGTGTGGCTAAACGGTAGATGAATGGGCGAAAACCGACGCCTTGAACAATGCCTGTAACGTTTATTTTTACGCGCAAAGACGGACCTTCGCTATTTGAGAAACAGAGTTTTCTCTTATACGTTTCGAAAGGGGGTTTCTAATGCTTCTTATTTCTGCTCGTGCTGTTTGCTTTTTACTGATGAAAAATGCGTGTAAATAGCAGGGAGGGCCCTGTGGTTTGCGCAGCGCTTTTTGTGACTGGTTTTTTCCTCAAATAGCAGGGTAGGTCTATAGGGAGGCGCTTTACGGTCAGGGCTTGTTTTGGGTTTATTTTTTGGTTTGGCGTTTGGATTATTTGTTTTTTCTATAAGGGCAAAGGTTGAATACGTGCATAAAAAATTGGCTACGATCTATAGACAACCAATTGTTTTAGGGCAAAATTGGATGAAGTCTTCCCGGGATTAGACCCGCAACCATACCTTACCAAAGCGAAACTGTGCTGTTACCATTTAGCCACGTTTATTCCTTGAACCCGAGAAAAATGGTCATCTCGCGTCATTATTGTTTCAGCGCGTGTTCGTGCGATTGCCGCTATAAGCACGTCGAATTCGCCAATCAAGCAACCTGATTTCTTTAGGTCACGGTGAATCTTTGAGGCGTCCTCGCATGCTTCCAACGTTAAATCTAAGATCTCCAGGTTGGATAATAGTTCGTGAACTTCAGCCAAGTTTCTTTCTATGTTAGAGGACATATATACACCTCTCAAAAGTTCATACGCCGTAATTATTGTAGTGGTGACTCGATCACCGTTTTCATCTAAGCGCCCGATTGCTTCGTCCGCGTCGGCGCCTCCTTTCAGAAGAGCAACCAGTACGCTCGTATCAAGAATCAAAGTCTACCTTCCGCGAAGTTGCTTGTTCCCTATCTTTCATTACTTGGGCAAAAACCTCGTCGATATCGTCGCCCACCCATTTTCCTGAGAACTCCAACAGCGACTTCTTTTTCTTCTTTTTTGCGATTCTTAGAACGACATCGGAAAAAGACTCACCGGGCAATTTGGATTCCTTAAGAGTCTCATATGCTTCGTTTGAGAGAGAAATAACTTTAGTCATAGGTAAGTCTGTGTGCATATGCATATATATGCATTTTTTCTTTGCGCTCATGTTAATTATCAGAGGCTAAGTAAATAGAGCCTCGGGTGGGATTTGGATCCGCGACCACTACCTTACCAAGCCCTGAACGCTCTGTTTTCTGAAACTTTCATAGCAAAAGTAATGGCCGCTTATTATTTTGAACGAAAATTCTGTGGAGCATGAACTTCTCTAAGGTACTAACATGGAGACTTTTTTGGTCATCAAATTTTTCGGGGGTCTAACCTAGTTAATCCAGGTACACAGTCGAACACTTTGTCCGTTGAGATTATTGTGTGATCATCTACTTGGTTGAGCGCCGTGGCCGCGTAATAGGCGTCAAAAATCGAAGTGAAAGCATATTGTCGCAGTAACACTAATGCTAAAAGGTCAATTGTGGAAGTTGTTTCGAGGAAGACAAGGTTTTTTATTGCTGTGAGAGTAGCTCCTCTGTTGACTATTTCGTCGTTTGAGACACCCTCTTCTTTTGAAACATAGTAAATTTCATGAAGACTCTCTCTTGAAACGTAGACTTGCCCAAATTCGCCCTTTATAATTCGTGATATGATACTGTTAGCGGTCTCTTTAAGCCAGTCCTCTTTTTTTACATAGGCGTAAAGTATGTCTGTTTCAATCATCAAAGCTGATGTCGCCTTTTTGCCCTGTTAACAGCGTCTTCTTTGGCAAGTTTTTCAGCTTCAACTTTTAGCTCTTTTCTTTCTTTACTGGTATGTAACCATTTTTCTGCTTCCTTTTCTGGCGCTTTTGAAAGAGGTATCGTGATGAAAAAGGAGCCTGCTGGTATGACTATTGCTCTGGATTTTTTGATGCCTATCTTTTTGGGGATAGTCATTCTGCCTCTCTCGTCGATTTCTACCACAGACATAATAATTCACTAACAGATTACAATAGTAATCCCTTAAATTTAAAAATTGCCCAATTTTCTAATTTCTGCCCCAAACGGCTTTCCTTTTTCTTCTTCTTGAAGCGGACGCCTTAAAACTTTGCCCGCTGAACTGATAGGCAATTCTTTCCTGAACTCCACTTCACGGATTGCCTTGTATGATGCAACTTTACTGTTAACGAAAGACGCAATTTCCTTTGCCGATGCAGCCGTGCCTTCAACGTTCGGCAAAAAAAGTGCTACTCTATCGCCTTTTGCCACGCCTAACTTAGCAAGAGCATGGGCAAACTGGTTGGACAGCAAATCCAACTGTGCATAAGTAGTTTCTTTTTCATCATAAGCTATGGCAACGTTCGCTGGATAATTTTTAGCGGTTTTCTGCAGAATCCTTGCAGTGATGTGGCAGGGTACTTTATGGTTTTTGGAACATCTGAAGGCCACTTATGGAACCAAGGCTTATTTTTAATCGGCAAGGAGACTCGCCTTAACATTGGATAACAAGATGTAAAAAAAGTTTAGTTTTCAATACCTAATGACCAATACTAACTAAAACCTAAACCTAAAATGTCAAAAGTGAAAAAATGATAATAGATTTTGATGTACTTTTAACCTTTATAGAAGCGCATAGGAGTATAGGGTTATGAGTATGCCTCTTCCTTTTTTCCAACAGTCACTAAAAGCGCATAGAGCTATTTAGTCGTTTTTTCTTGGGTCTTCTTTGTGATAAAACTGATAAAATTATCACTATTGCGACGTATAGCACGGTGTAAACTGAAATTTCAGTTGCCAAGTTAATCCAAAAAACCTGTAGCGAAAAGTAAGCTATTCCCGAAAAAATAACATGCCATACTACGTCAAGAAAAACCAGTATAACACCGATTATAATGTATAGGAGGACTATTGTGTAACTGTACTCTTTGATTGCTTCCATATTTACCACTTCTTTAAATGGCTATTATCTTAATTAAGATAGACCAAAAGCGCATACGGCAAAATTAGTGAAGGAACTTTATCTCTTATGCCGCATTAGAAAAAAATAGTCCAATACTGAAAAACTAGCGCTTTCTTTTGGAATAATCTGTCAAGCCTAATCTATTGCCGAAAGGGTCTTCAAACTCAACCGCCATGCCAGTTTGAATAGGGAACGGCTCCGATAGAAAAACCAGTCCTTTGGCTTTCAATCGTTTGTACTCTTCCTGCACGTTGTCTACAACAAACCAAATGGTCGGTTTAGCCTCAGGAAACTTGCTGGTGTCTTTTAAGATGATTGCAGGTTCATTATTTCCAACTTTAAAAGCGATCATGCCCATGCTTGAGAAGTCAAATTTAACCGATAAACCTAAAATGGCTTGGTAGAATTCTTTTCCTTTCTTTAAGTCGCTGCTGGGCAGGAAAAAATTGTCATAATCTTCCATTAGTTTCAACTCACTTGGGAGTTCTGTTGTAAGTGCCTTATAAGATTTCACAAAACAGTGCGCATTTAGTTCTTGTTTTTTTCTTTTAGTGCTTTCTGCTCAAATCAGAGCACTGAACCTGTTTAGAGCCATATCTAACAGTAAAGTCCATGTTAATTGCGCCAAAAAGTACATGAAAAAACACGTTTCTATGCTGTAAGTAAGGGACATCAGTTTTATGCAGTTCTATGTTGAATCATATTTGGGGCATATTAGAATGACTGTAGCAATTCTACACTTTTCCATAAGGTTCTCAGCATTCAATAAACTATTGGGAGAGTGGAAAAGAATGAACAAAGCTGGCAGAATTCCGTATAAGGTCAGAGATAAGATAGGTCAAATTACGGAAAATTGGATTGCTACCTCTTACACAAACGCAAGCAACAGCGATAAAATCAGATACCGAGACACAGTTAACCGCTTCTTAGAATAATTACAGGAGTGTCACACCAAACGATTACACTCAAAATGTAATAAGAAAAGAAGAACGAAAGTATTAGAGGTTGAATAAAAACGATAAATAACGATAAGTGTCCTAATTGCGGATGCTGTGAAACTAAGACCGTTTATCAAAACGAAAGCGTCTTTATAATTTGTGCTAACTGTAACATAATTAGAAGCAAGAGTTCATGGTAAAAATAGCCCTACAGCCTTTTGTTTTTTGACTGCATAAAAAGTCTTAAATTGCATAGCTGTGAATAAAAAGAATTGAGGGGGCTAAGAAATGTCAGCATCAATAAAAGTGGCGAAAGTAAGAAATAAAAAAATGATTCTTGTAGCTATAGCGGTAATAATCGTAATTGTTGTAGCTTCATCAGTAGCGTATGTGGTTTTATTCTCCAACAGCTCTTATAATAACAGCACGGACAACATTCAATTGAGTTTTAACACCGCTCCACCAAGTCAAATACATCAAGGTTCAAACAGCAGCTATATTGTTATAAATGTTAACTATAATCCGAAAGACCATATTACTTTAACTACAACAGGTACAGGTGCATCATGGGCTTATTTCGGGGTATATGGCATATCCTCAGTTAGAATAACTGACGGGACAGATTCTGTGCCTCTGGCAATATATGTACCCAATAATGCTCTAACAGGTAATTACACAGTACAAATAATAGGAACCAATAGTGCAGGAATAACATCTGTTCCTCTTACATATTCATTTAGCGTAATCGTTTAGCGTAACATAAACGCTTGAATTTATGGCTAAATAACAGCCTCTGCCACTTCGCGTTATAGCTTGAAAAATTTGGGGATTTGAAAAATATGGGCAAAAACCATAGATTTAGGAAAGACTTTTCGCCAGAGCAATATACAGCTTATTTGTTAAGAAAAGCTAAATCGCCTGATGCTTCAATTCCAGAAGATAAAGAGCCAACGATTAAAAAGTTTGAATCTAAAAAGAAGATAGGTTAATTTTATTTTTTAGGATTTTTTAGGTTGAAAAGTCGCCTTATGTAAATCTATGCGTTTTGGGCTTCTTTTTCAATTTAAGCCTTTTTAATGAGAGTTTCGAACATGTCCGAACCAGCCGTTTAAATAGGTTTTTGACGTATCACTCTAGCGGTGTATGAAAAAACACACGGAGAAAACCAACATGACAGCAAACGAAAATCAAAACAAGGTCAACATACAGCAACATGAAAAAACAGAATTCGAAAGCATTATAGATTATGCAATGCTTAACGGCGGAATCGGTTTTATGGCAATGAAAGGATTCGGCAAAACAAGAACTTTATTCTCAATCGCTAACTATCTGCAACAACAGCCAAAAATCAGAGTTTTAATTTTTGACCCTTCAGATGCATGGCTATACAGCTATTCAAAGATTCCAGTGTTTAACATTGCTGATAATGACATAACCATTAAGGAACAGAAAACAAGCATGGATATGGAGCAATTCAGTTTCAATACTTGGAAATTAACCGAATTAGCCCTTAGAAGCAATAAAGATTTGTTGATACGGCTAAAATCTAAGTCTCCAAGCAAAAGAGGATTTGCCATAAGAACCATAATTAACTATCTTGACGATTTGCAACGGTCAGAAAAAGAACGGTCTCCAACACATGAAAACAAGTTTAGCATTGCCTACATAATTGAGGAATTTTCTGATTGCATGAATAATAGGCTAACGGCAAGATTAGAGGCAGAAACATTTCTCAGCTTGTTTAATGAAGCACGTAACTTTTCAGAGGCATTCTTTACCTGTCAACAATATGAATGTGATTCAGCCAAAACGCTTAGAGTTAAACAAATATCTGCACTTGGTAAACTTAGCGAATCTCAAAAGATGCCATATCACAGAAAACTTGAAAGACTCTACAATCTTAATCTGTCAGATATGAAACCGCGAACTTGGTTGATAGAAGGCAAAAAAATAACTGTGCCTAATTGGTCTCAAGTCGGAAAACCCTTCATAATTAACAGAACTTTAAGAGCACAGTACAGCCAAACACAGCAAAAGAAAAAATATCCTAGCTTCGCAAAAGCCTTAACGCTTACACTTTTAGGTTTAAATCATTGGTACATGGCATGACATCCCGAATTATATCAAAACCAAGAACCAGCTGAGGACAACAAGAAGAGACCGACCCAGACGAATCAGAACTTGATTTATACATGTGTGATAATGAAGACTCAGACGCATTATTTCCGACTGACACACCAGAGGAGCTATAAATATGATAAACCAAATTAGTTTAAAAAATACCGCGATTGAGACGGCTAAAATATCTCTAAACCATGAATCAAATATATGCTATGAATTCATGGCAAAAGTGTATTATTTCTACAGTGTTATTAGAAGCATATAGTAGACTAGATAGGAGGCTGAGCACACACAAACGCCCTAAGACAAAAGCCAAGAGCCAAATGTACACGTGAAAACCAATTTTTAGAATAAGTGGTGCCGGGAGCGGGATTCTCGCTTTTTTCTAGCTTCGAGCCCGCGACTTCTGGACATGGGCGTTTGGCCACCGTTTATGTTCTCCAGATTATGAGTCTGGCGCCCTAGCCAGGCTAGGCTACCCCGGCAAATTGCCACTTTTTTTGCTGGCTGTTTTCATTTAGTTGGTTTTCCATGATTTAAACTTTTAAAGACATGAGTAAGATTTGCTTGTGGCGCATTCAACAGAGCAGCAGCCTGAAAAGTGTCTGTCAGCATCATAAAATAAGCTTTTTTTTAACATAAAATTTATTGGAGTGGAAAACGCAAGGTAGTGTGGTGAGTGTTATATGTCTTCTGATAATGAGGATTATCCTGAATGGTCAAGGAAGAGGCGAGCTAAAGAACCGTTTTTCGGTGACATAGATGACATGTTCCGTGAAATGGAGAAAATGATGGATGAGGAACTTAAAAATTTCACTGAAAAAGTCCCGAAGGGGTATGTTAAGGAGCGCAAACTCCCCGATGGGAGCACGGTTAAGGAGCTTGGACCCTTCGTTTATGGTTACAGTATGAAGATTGGTCCAGACGGCAAGCCTGAGATTCAAGAGTTTGGAAACATAAAAAAGGGCCTCAAAGGGGCACCGCAGGTTAAAGACGAACGCGAGCCGCTTGTTGACATTGTTGATACAAACGGTGAAGTCCATGTGGTTGTGGAGCTTCCGGGCGTAGAAAAAGGCGACATAAAACTTCACGGCACAGACGATTCGCTGACGATTTCGGTTGATACTGATCAGTACAAGTACTACAAGGAAGTTGCCCTGCCGGTAAAAGTGAAGGTTAAAGAGGCACGCTCAAGCTACAAAAACGGCGTCTTAGAAGTGGTGCTTCCCAAAGCTGAATCAGAAAACAAGCCGAAGGGAGAACCAATCGACATAAACTAAAAGGTAAAATTCACTTTCCGCTAATCTGTTCCAGCAGCTAGTGTATAAATGAATGAATGATAACTCAGAAATAGACACGTTAAACGCTATTTGTAGAGAAGCAAAATCAGCAGGCAAACTGTCAGGCAGAAACCTAACTGAACTCTACGAGCTTTTTGGGTCAAGATTCACAAAAGCCCTTGATGCACTAAAGGAGAATCGAGTGAAAAAGTACATTTTCAAGCAGAGCGGAAAAACCGTCTGGATAGTTGTCGGCAGAGAACGCGATTATCTCATCATGCCTGAGGCTGAATTCTGCACCTGTGACGACTTCTATTTTCGAGTGTTAGACAAGAAAGTTCACATGTGTTATCATCTGTTAACCCAGAAGATCGCGCAGAATCTAGGCTGGTTTGAAACCATAGAGGAAAACGACGAGAGCTATGACATGTTGATGAATGAGTGGAAAAAACCTACTCCTTAAATATTAAGAGTTACAAGAATAAGATAAAATGCAAGGAGAACCTCTATGGATGTAGGCGCATACTTCCAAATCTTACTGTACGTCGCAATGGGCTCAGTGTTTATTGCTCTAATCCTAATTTTCCTCTACGTATATTATGGCAAGGATGAAGAGATAGTAAACGAGTAAAAATCTTCTTCTTAAATGTTAAATCCAATCGAATCTTCTGTTCATAACCCAAAAGAGCACTATACTCAAAACAGCAAGAATTATACCAATCAAGATAAGCCAACCGACGTTCGGTCCTGAACCAAAAACGATCGGAAATGGACCGATAAAAATGACAACTCCAACACTTCCTGAACTGCCTAAAAACAAGGGAACAACCGCCAAAACCACTATGCCCGCGAAAACTAACGCAATTCCTAAAATCAAAAAACCAAAAAGCCTACCGGATACAGTGATGCCTTCGTCCTCATTTTCCTGCTCACTCAACATGCCAGTTTACCTCAGCAACCAGTAATATATTATCATAGCTATCAAAAGCGTTATGGTGAGGGCTAAAGCAAGCGCCAAAACAGATTTAACTGATTTCTTATCTGTCCCAAAAATTATCGGAATAGGACCAATCATGATTACACCCGCACCCTTGACCTTGCCCTTCCCAGCGCCGTGCATGGAGGTTAGAATAATCGCTATTACAATAACGATAATTCCAACAGCAACCAACGCTATGCCAATCGTGTAGAAAACTGCAAGATCCACATGTTTTTCCTCCATCGCTTCAAGCAAAAATGAAATCAGCGCTTTTAATAAACATAGTTAGTAGCTGGGAGAACACAAAAAATTTTAAGCATCATCATATCTTTATCGTGTCGGCGCGAAATGACTCTCCAAGACACAATCCAAAAAATCATAGAAAAAAATCCAGAGGTTAATGAGAAGCAAATTCTTGAAAAACTACAGGTTGAAAAATCCAGAACTGGCGGTCTACTTAGCGACGAAACGATTCTGAGGTTAATCGCCGCCAGATACGGTGTTGAAGTGCAGCAAAACACGATAAACAACAAGGGAACCCTATCGACAAGCCGCTTGTTCGCTGGTTTAAACGACGTTACAGTAGCGGGACGATTAATCGCGGTTTTTCCAGTTCGAACTTTCGAAGGAGAAAAACCTGGTAAATTTGCAACGTTAATGGTTGCTGATAGCGACGGCATTCTGCGTGTGGTGCTGTGGAATGAGAAGGCTGATTGGGTTGAGAAGGGCGAGTTGAAAGTTGGGCAAGCAGTTCGGCTTGTTCACGGGTACACGCGGCAGGATCTGTATGGCAAAGTTGAGTTGCATCTTGGCGGCAAAAGCCAAATTGAAGTGGAGCCTAAAGAAAAAGCCAGCGAATACCCAGCCATCGACAAGTTTACTACCAAGATAGGTTCTCTAAATAAAACGTCTGGGAATGTGCATCTTTCGGGCAATGTAAAAGCGGTTTTAGGCTTAACAAAGTTTACCCGAAGTGACCAAAGCGATGGAACGGTCATGCGGTTCACTTTAGCGGATGATTCTGGAGAAGTGACCGTGGTTGCTTGGAATGAAAAAGCCCAAGAATTAGAAAAAAACCTCAAAGCGAACGCGTGTTTGCAATTGGGTAACGTTAAAGTGAAAGAAACCCAAAACGGCGCCATAGAAGTCCACGTTGACTTCACCAGTTTCGTTAATGTTCAAACTGCTGCACCGCAGTTGACGAAAATAGCCAGCCTAACTGAGAACCAAATCGCCAACGTTGAAGGTGTAGTTTCAACGGTTCCTGAAAGCAAAGAAGTAAACACGTCGAAAGGTGAAACCGTGAAGCTAACGGTTTTTGAGCTAAAAGACGAGTCTGGTGCTGTTCAGGTTTCGGCTTGGCGTCACCACGCAGAAGCCCTTAGTGGATTAAAGATCGGTGACAAGTTGTTCTTGGAAAATGCTTATGTGAAAAAGGGTTTTGGAGATAAAATGGAGCTGTCCACTCGGAGCGCAACCGTTGCCTCAGTCACACCTAAAGTTTAAAGCCTGATTTTTCTTGGATGGCTTGGAGAATTTTTATGGTTGCTTCTGTGACTTCTGGTCCTATCCCGCCGCCTTTAAGCACGGCTATATTGTTAAGTTTTTCATGTTTAGGCTGCTTTCTTGTGCGGAGTTTTCTAAAATAACGTTCTGCTTATTAGCATTCTTATTGACTGTAGATTTTCCTAAAAATAGTTAAATGTTTTCTGTCTCCGCAGGATATTTTTCACAGTATGCGTCAAGGGTTGGAAAAATTGCGTTCACACGGTCAAAACGCTTCTTTCCATTGACTTTCTCTTCAAGCTTGATAACGTCTCGTGGCTTGCTGAAGTGTTCAACTTTGCCGTCCTCACGTTTCCGCTCGATTTTTATGCAGTCGTCTACCATGCAGTGTAACACGCAAGCGCCACAGTAAACGCATAAGTCCTCGATGATTCCGACTTCTCCGCTTTTCCAGTATAAAGCGTTAGTTGGGCAGTCTTTAATGCATAATTTGCATTGCACGCCCTCGCACGTGTACTTGTTTAGGCTTATTTTTCCTTCCTTGAATAGTTCTTTTATGCCTGTTGGCTCCAAAAGTTCTTGCCGGCGCTTCTTTTTTGCCTGTTCAGGACTGTCTTCTAATAACAAACCGAATATATCGACGTCAGAAACGTTTTTCTCTGGCATTTGGAACCACAAATGGAAGTGTTTTAATCTAAAAATACGGTTTAGGAATTATAATTACTTATCCTCTGATTTTGTGCTTTATACTCGAGCGTATTGTAGATTCCGTGCACTGGTTACAGTATCTGTATACATCTATGCGCTGCCCTATAGGTTCGAATCCTAAGCCTTCCACTATTTTGTACCAGAGTCTTTCCATGTCTTCCGTTTCGTAGTCCTCAACCATTCCACAGTTCTTACATATGATATTAACGTCGGGAGAAGTTTTGGGAGGACATACTCACATATTGCAAGACGCTGAGGAGTGACTTTGAAACCTTTCTCATGAAATTTAGCGATGATCCGTTCGATATCCATAACATTTGGCTTCCTGCAGCATTGAATAACGTCTTACCTAATTAATAAAATACTTAAATAATAATGGCTACAAACATATTCATGTAGTAGTCTGATTTAAGGTGATTTTTAAGATGACTGAAAAAAAGAGACCAATGATTACTTCAGGCGCGCAAGGCACGTCGAACCAAGACTGGTGGCCGAACCAGTTGAACCTGAAAATTCTGCACCAGCATTCCCCATTGTCCAATCCGATGGGTAAGGAGTTCAACTATGCTGAGGAATTCAAGAAACTCGACCTGGAAGCCGTGAAGAAGGACCTCTATGCTCTGATGACTGAGTCGAAGGATTGGTGGCCGGCCGATTTCGGTCACTACGGGGGGCTCCTCATCCGGATGGCTTGGCATAGCGCGGGCACCTACCGCAAGGGTGACGGTCGTGGGGGTGTCTCCGGGGGCGCGCAGCGTTTCCCGCCTCTCAACAGTTGGCCGGACAACATTAACCTCGACAAGGCGCGCCGTTTGCTTTGGCCTATCAAACAGAAATACGGCAGGAAAATCTCCTGGGCCGACTTGATGATCCTTGCAGGCAACTGCGCTCTGGAGTCGATGGGATTTAAGACCTTCGGTTTCGGCGGTGGACGCGAGGACATATGGGAGCCGCCAGAGGATGTCTACTGGGGTTCCGAAAAAACCTGGCTAGGTGGTGACAAACGCTATTCAGGGGAGAGGGACCTCGAAAATCCGCTTGCTGCTGTGCAGATGGGGCTAATTTACGTCAATCCAGAAGGCCCAAACGGCAACCCAGATCCGCTTGCTGCTGCCAAGGATATTCGCGAGGTCTTCGCGCGCATGTCGATGAACGACGAGGAGACGGTGGCCCTCATCGCTGGCGGCCACGCGTTCGGTAAAACCCACGGCGCTGGCGACCCGTCACTGGTGGGTCCCGAGCCTGAAGCCGCCCCCATCGAGGAACAGGGTCTTGGCTGGAAGAGCAAATTTGGCACGGGCAAAGGTGACGATACGATTGGCGGCGGCCCGGAAGTCATCTGGACACAGACGCCAATTCAGTGGAGCAACAACTTCTTAGGGAACCTGTTTGACTTCGAATGGGAACTGACTAAGAGTCCGGCGGGTGCGTACCAGTGGAAGCCGAAGGGTGACGCAGGCGCGGGTACTGTGCCGGATCCGCATGACCCGTCCAAGCGTCGCGCGCCAGGCATGCTGACTACTGACCTCGCCCTGCGGTTTGACCCGGTTTACGAGAAGATTGCAAGGCGCTTCTATGAGAATCCAGATCAGCTAGCCGATGCCTTCGCCCGAGCGTGGTTCAAGCTTACCCACCGCGATATGGGTCCCCGCTCTCGCTATCTCGGTCCGGAGGTCCCAGCGGAGGAACTGATCTGGCAAGATCCAGTGCCCAAAGTTGATCATGAGTTGATCGACACGCAGGACATTGCAGACCTCAAAGGTAAGATCCTTGCCTCAGGTCTGTCGATCTCGGAGCTGGTCTACAGTGCCTGGGCTTCGGCTTCCACGTTCCGTGGCTCCGACAAGCGCGGCGGTGCAAATGGGGCGCGCATCCGTCTTGCTCCGCAAAAGGATTGGGAAGTCAACCAGCCGGCTAAACTGAAGACTGTGCTGCAGACCCTTGAGGGAATCCGAAAGGAGTTCAACAGTGCGCAGTCAGGTGGGAAGAGGGCTTCGCTCGCTGACTTGATTGTTCTGGGTGGATGCGCAGGTGTCGAGCAGGCTGCGAAGAATGCCGGTTACGATATAACCGTTCCCTTCACGCCGGGACGCACGGATGCATCGCAGGAGCAAACTGATGTGGAGTCATTCGGCGTGCTCGAACCGGTTGCAGACGGGTTCCGTAATTATCTCAAAACCAGATACGCCGTATCGGCAGAGGAACTGCTGGTTGATCGTGCGGAACTGTTGACGCTGACTGCTCCTGAGATGACGGTTCTTGTTGGCGGTATGCGCGTCTTGAATGCCAACTTCGGACAGTCCCAGCACGGTGTCTTCACCAAGCGGCCAGAGGCTCTCACCAATGACTTCTTCGTGAATCTGCTCGACATGAGCACGACATGGAAGGCAACCTCAAAGGACGAAGATGTGTTCGAGGGTCGTGATCGCGCAACGGGCAAACTCAAGTGGACCGGTACCCGTGTTGACCTCATCTTCGGTTCGAACTCCCAACTCCGGGCCTTGGCGGAAGTCTACGGATGTGAGGACTCCCAGAAGAAATTCATGCATGACTTCGTAGCGGCGTGGAACAAGGTAATGAACCTTGACCGCTTCGACCTCGCCTGGTCATAGCAAGAGCTAGTGATAACAATACAGCATAAGTAGCTCACTCGGAACAAGAAGATGCTGGCTTAAGTCAACCTTTTCTTAAGCTCGCATGTTCCTTACATTTGTTTGTTGCTTTTCTGTTGCTGCGGCAGCGTCACTGGAATAATGGTTGCTTTAGAGAGGTTTTCTTGCTCGTTTAGGATTAGTGATATGGCTTTGCCTTCGGGAACGATTATCTTTGTGTTGTTCTGCAAAGCCGTTGCAATTGTGTCTAGTTGCTTGGAAACTATGGCGCTGTCCTTGAAGTACGTGGTCAAAGCCTCGCTCCTCAACTTAGTCGCTTGGGCATCCCCTTCAGCTATGGTGACGGTAGCGATTTTCTGACCCTCAGCTTGAAGAATGGCTGCTTGCTTCTGTCCTTCTGCAACTTGAATCGCAGCGTTCTTCTCACCGCTAGCCAAGGTAGCCTGAGCTATAGCGGTTTTCTCGGCTGCTTGCCTCTCGTTATCCGCTTTGAGGACGGACTCCATGGATATAATGAGTTCCTTCGGCGGCTCCAAGTCTTTTATTTCTGCGCGGATGATTTCGATGCCCCACTTCTCCGTCTGCTCATCTAGGGCTGTTTTGAGGCTGGCGTTGATTATGGGTCTGGAAGTGTTGGCTATGGCCATGTCCATGCCGCCTATGATGTCCCTGAGTACTGTTCGGGCGAGTGTGTCTATTTGGTCGGCGAAGCTTGCCACGTTGTACTGTGAAGCCTTCACGGAGATTTCGTCGGGTTTAATTTTGTAGAATACCACGGCGTCTACTCCCATGAAGACTTTGTCTTTGGTTATGACATCTTGGCGCTGCACGGGTGTCATTCGTTCAGTTATGTTGACTTTGATTATGCGGTCAACGAAGGGCACAAGAAATGTTATGCCTCCTTGAACGAATCTGTGGTATTTGCCAAGCCGCTCCACTAAGCCTTTTTCTGTGGGTCTGACAATGCGAAGTGAAGAAATTACTGCGTATATGATTATAACTAAGAGTATCACTATTGCTATGATTTCGATTACGTCCACCATATTACCTCTTCCCTCTTGCTTCTTAGTTTATGTGAACAGATTTAAGATTTGCTTAAACAAAAAAGGCTCAATTTACAAGAAGATAGAGTTAGCAAGCGAACCCTGTGGGATTTGAACCCAAATGGAGCGTCCAAGAACTAAAAAAAGCCATATAGAGAGGAAAGCAGTTTGGGTTTGGGGACTAAAATTTAATGCTTAATCCCCACTGGGTCAAGGCTTCAAAGAAAAAAAACACAATTGACATCCTGCTTAAACATTTCTAAATTTTGTAAAAAAAAGAAAAAGAGTGGAGGGGGGTTAATCTATTTTCCATTTTTTGGCTACCTTCACTATGAGGAACACGACAAGTGCCACAAAGATGAAGGTAATTAGAGCTATCAAGAAGTCGCCGATGCCGAACGTCTGTTTCAAAACCGTAACTGTATAGGTAGCCAAGTTTGACATGTGGGGGATTGCTAAGCCTAAGAGTGGCATAATGAAGTCTGCGACAAGCGCCTTAACCAAATCGCCAAGATACAAACCCAAGACGAAAGCAACTGCTAAGCCAAGAACTTTGTACGATGATAGGAAGTCTTTGAATTCTTTCCATAAGCCTTTGGGCGGTTCTGGTGTTGGAGGTTTTTCAACGGCGGCTCTAATTTTTTTTAATTCTTCTAACATTTCATTTTCATTATCCAAGCGAGATACCTCTTCTTTAAGAGTAATCTAACTCTGAGTCTCTTTCTGTTGTTAATCGTTAATAAAATTATGCACAAGCGCTGAAAAAGGCAACTGAAAATTACATTTGTCAAATGCAATGGGGGCAAGTCTGTGTAAATTGTACATTTATTCAATTTTTGGGAGAGTTTTTGACCAGCAAGTTTATATGAATAATAGTTCATATGAAATATAATTCATACGATTGTTAAGGGCAAGATGCGAACCAAATGAAAAAAGGGCTAACAAAAATCTGCTATCGATTCTTCACCAACCTAGCAAACCCCACAAGACTCGCCGCCCTCGAACAACTAATGGAGAAACCCATGAGCGTAAACGAACTGGCAACCGCACTTGGACAAGAACAAAGCATGATCTCACACAACCTTAAACCGTTACTCCAATGCAACCTCATCGCCATCAAAAGGCAAGGCAAAAAACACATCTACACCATCAACGAAGAAACCCTGCTCCCCATCTTTGGAACCATCGAAAACCACGCCAAAAAATTCTGCCCCACAGGCGGAAAATGCCTAAAAGAAGAAAAATAACATGATAAAAAGAAAAATCGTAAACATAAATGAAAACCTCTGCAACGGATGCGGCAACTGCATCCCCAAATGTGCAGAAGGCGCCCTCCAAATAGTAAACGGCAAGGCAAAAATAATCAAAGAGGTCTACTGCGACGGTTTAGGCGCCTGCTTGGGGCAATGCCCTCAAGGAGCAATAACCATAATAGAACGTGCGGCGGAACCCTTCGACGAAAACGAGGTGCATGAACATCTCAAGAACAAAACAAACCCCACGCCGTCCACAAGCATCCAAGCCACCTTGACACGGCAAAAGCCTCAGTGGCCTGTAAAACTGAACCTTGTCCCAACGAAGGCTCCGTTCTTCGAAAATGCCAATCTGCTACTTGCCGCTGACTGCGCCCCTATCGCACTCAAAAACTTCCATGACACACTGATGTCTGGGAAACGAGTCGTCATAGGCTGCCCAAAATTCGACGACGCCAGAGCATACGCCCAAAAACTAACCGAAATCCTCAAACAAAACAACATCGCAACCGTGACCGTTGCCCATATGGAAGTGCCCTGCTGTACTGGCTTAAAATGGGCAGTAAACAAGGCGCTTGAATTATCAGGCAAGCAAATTCCAGTTAAAGAGTATGAGATAAAAATTGGAGGCGAAATAGTTGAGCTCTAAAGACAAACCCATGGAAAAGAACCCTCAAACATGCCCTGGACTGCGGGACCTGCTTCAGCCAAAACCAGCCTACATTAAATGTCATGTTTGCGGCGGCGACCTAGAAATTTGGAGTGATGAAGACAAAACAGTGTGTCCGGAATGCGGAGCCGAATGGAAACGCCCCGACAAGACAGCCGCATGCCTAGAATACTGCCAGTACGCTGACAAATGCCGAAGCATCATCGAATCCCGAAAAACCTAAAATGCCGAGGTGAGTCTTTTGGTAAAAGTTTTCGTCGTTTATGACACGAAGTATGGCAATACAAAACTTGCTGGAGAATCCATCGTAACGGGCATGAGAGAAGTTGAGGGTATTGAAACCTCCATTGGCTACGTCAAGGAAATCGACATTGGAAAAATGGCTGATTATGACGCAATAGTGTTGGGCGCACCAAATCACATGAGTAGACCTTCCAGAACCATGAAGAAGTTTGTTAATGGGTTGGCTGAACTTGATCTGAAAGCAAGGAGTGTGGCTGTTTTCGGCACTTATTCTGGAAGAGTAAGAGATCCTGACAGAGCGGTGAAAAAACTGGAAAAAATGGCTGAAAAGAAGCTGCCTAACCTAAAACTGATTTCACCAAGCCTATCAATAAGGGTAAATGGGATACCGGGTCCTTTGGTGGAAGGAGAATTGCCTAAATGCAAAGACTTCGGCAGAAGAATAGCAAATCATGTAAAGCAGGAGAGTTACAATTGAGCAAGCAGCATCCGCGTATAACAAGAGAGAAAAAAACCATTGACAAGATGGTTCACATATACTGCAGAGGTCACCATAAGACCAAAGGGAACGAGCTGTGCCCTGAATGCACCGAGTTTTTGTCGTACGCTTTCATGCGATTGGACAAGTGTCCTTTTCAAGAAGAGAAATCTACCTGCGGCAAATGTTTGGTGCACTGTTATCAGCCTCAGATGAAGGAGAAAGTGAAGAAGGTCATGCGGTATTCGGGTCCGCGGATGCTTTTGCACGGTCCTGGTTTGGCGCTGCATCACGCGTTTGATGGACGCAAGAAGCCTCAAACACTGCAAGAATTCAGGAAGAAAAAGGCTCAAGTTTCAACTTAAAGGCGCTCTGCCCCGCTCCGATATCACTGGTGAAGTATGTAATTAAACAAAAGTGAGCGAAAAGCGAATAAGAAAAAGCGTTTAAAAAAATAAATTAAATTTTGGATAATGCTCTTATTCGCCCCAATCTTCGCCTTCAATAGTTAACTCTTGAAGCTCTACGCATTCACCTCCATTAGTTATTTTTTTAACTTCAAGTTCGAGTCCGCAACCGAGACAACTCAGTACTTCTCCTGTTTCTATGTCGCAGGGAACATTTAGTTCTGAATCACAGTCTGGACATTTAGTTTTGTTATCTTTATTTTGAAAATTTGAATTTACAGGGTTAATCATTGTATTTTTTCACTTTTTTAGGAATGATTCTTTCTATAGATACGGATACTTATTAAATATTGCGACTTTTTTGTCACAAATTACATCATTTGTGTTCCATTTGACACAATCAGACCTTATTGCCAGACGCACTTCGCTCAAGAACGAGCCCTGCAGAATGCGTTAAAAATATTAAGCAAATCCCTAATCAAGAAGCATTTTTCAGTCTTTCTTGAGTATCTTTAAGACTTCTTCATTCGTCAGGTCGTACCAGTTCTCGTAAGCATCGGCAACGGCGAACGACGGCCCACTTCTTATGTTGAGACACGCGATCTTGTCTACTTCGGGCATGAGCAGTTCGATAGCGCCTAAGGAAGCAGTCGGCACAGCAACAACTACATTTTTAGGCACACTCTTCCTGACGGATCTTGCTGCAGCCAGCATAGTGAAGCCAGAGGCCAACCCGTCGTCCACAAGTATGACGACCTTGTCCCTTAATTGAGGCATGGGTTTATCTCCTCTGAACTTTCTAAGTCTCTCTTGAATATTTCTTTTTGTCTTCGAGATCGACTCCTCAATCTCTTCTCTTGTCAGGCCTAGCTGCTCAACTAGAGGTTCATTCAGGACCGTTTCGCCATCCCATGCCACTGCTCCGAATCCAGCTTCAGTGTTCCAAGGAATTTGGGCTTTCCTAACTATCACTACATCCATCGGAACGCCGAGTTCTTTCGCAACCATATAGCCGACCGGAACTCCTCCAGCTGGAATAGCTAAGACGATCACATTCTCTTTACCGCAGTATTCTCGAAGCTTCTGGGCCAAAAGGCTGCCAGCCTGAAACCTGTCTCGAAACACACGCAACCGTTCCCTTAAAGCGGGCTCCTCAATGATCTTAGCAGTCATAACTTAAAACCTAACAAAGATAAATCAAGAGCAGCGTAAACTCGCCCATTACATACGACAATTTCCCGAGGCAAACTGTTCACCTTCAAGTTAAAACAAACGCCGTTACTTACAAGCAATTAAGGCTGCCTCCAAATATGCCGCTGCCAATAGTACAGCGACGTATAAAATAATACTTTTCCATGAGTCATGTAGTAAACGTTCTTTCACGTCTTTGCCAGTAAACCATAAGTACGTTAGGTAGAGGCTTTCGGCAGCCAAAATCGCGTATGCCGACATCTCAATAAGACCCACAGGAACGCTGATGCCTTCTAAATACGCAAGTGGACTATAGCCTGTCGCAAAAGCCAACCTGCCGATTGTTTGCCCAGTGTTCCATATCACTACAAAAAAACCTATAAAACCAAGGGGAATAATCACCCAAATGCTTGCTTCAAAATTATGAGCAAATATGCTTAACCCAGTAACAGTCTGCCGTATCTGCTGAACATTCTGAGAAGTTTGGTTGGCTTCAGCGGCTCCAGCAGGCGAAAAAGAGTTATTGTACGCCTGAACAGAAGAGAAATACATTGTCGCGTATATCATAACGAAAACAATTATTACCGCGCAAATGAAGCCTCGCGAAAGCCATCCTGAAAGCCATTTGGGCATGACAAAGCACGATGAATATGAAGAGGTAAGAAGCTAAAAGTTTTTTCCTTGAAGCGCGCTGGACTCAGGTTTGAAGTTGTTTGGGACTCTATCGGTTCTGGTTCTCCGGGAAGGATTAACGGATCATATCTGGACTGGACCTGAATTCTTGCATCAACAATTAACTATCGCCAGTTAGGACAATACCCGTTATTTCTTTGATGATTCCTTTTTCTACTTCACGAGTCCACAGCATTTCGGGCACGTCAACAGCTAGAAACAGCATGGACGTTAAGACGGCTTCGACTCCTGCCACCGCCAAGTTCTGGATCCACTTGCCTATGCCTACACGGATTGTAAAGTCATTGGGCTGCCCCGATACCAAGATGCTGAACGCTCTGTCCGCATCGATAATATCCCTTAAAATCCCGGCTTTCTGCGCTTGTATGATTATGCCCATAGTATTAGTGCCCGACTGCGTTTTGTAGCCTTCGGCTTTCAATTGCTCAACGATCTGCAGTGATAACTGGATCAGGTCCTTGTTTTTTCCTTCAAAATGCAGTACTTTCTCAGATATTACTTTCTCAGACGTTTTTTGAGGTGCTTTTTCAGATGACAAACTAAAACCTCAACATGCACTTTAGGCTAGCGGCTAATTAATAGTTTTTCAGAATAAGATCCAATTCCGTCCCCTTTCGTTGTAGGAAAGCGCTTAATCAGCAAACGTGAGAAATAGCTGCTATTAATTGATATTTTCTTTTGCGCGCATAATCCCAAGTCAAATAATAAAAAAGTGGAGAAGTTTGAAAGGGCTGATCGCTAATTGTAATGTTTTAATAATTAAATTAAACTTAAATCATCTCAGGTTGTGAGATCCGCTGTCTTCATCTGACCATTTGAGGAAGAACGGGGAAGGTACGAAAAAGAGAAAGATGAGCCTAAAGCAAGTCTTAACGATGATTTCCATTTTTGGCCCCGCAGTCCTCGTCTCAGTGGAATTGTTTGATCCTGCCAGCATCGTCGCGGCAACAGCGGCGGGTGCAGCGGTTGGCTTTGCAGTATTATGGGCAGCCTTCTACTCAGGCATCTTGTTGATCGGTATACAAGAGATTAGTGCTAGGCTAGGCGTTGTCACTGGAAAAACTTTAGCGGAAAATATACATCAGAGGTTTGGACCACGCTATTCATTTCCACTCTTCGGAATTTCGCTGTTTCTGAACCTCGCCACGCTAACTGCTGAAATAATGGGTCTAAGCCTTGCAGTGTCCTTCTTGTTCAAAATAGCTTACCCATTAGCAATATCCATATCGATCCTGCTAAACATTATTCTAGTTTACTTTACTGCGTACGACAAATTAGAGAAAATCTTGATAATCTTAGTTACCGCGATCTTCTTATCCTACCTATATTTTCTCTTCACGCTCCACGCAAACTTTGGCACGATAGTTTACAATTCGCTGGTTCCTTCCTTGAACCCTAACTCTTTCTACTGGGCCGAGGCGATAATAGGGGCCTCGATTACACCCACCTACGTCATCCTCCACAGCGGATTAGTTTACGAAAAAGGATGGGGTCACCACCACGAGAAAGGAGTTGAAGACCTGATCAAGGAGGACAAATGCGTGAAAAATGAAAGAGTCGATTCTTTCGTCAGTATCCTCGTGGGCACGATCCTCACAATCATCATAATGGCCAGCGCTGCACTACTGATCAGGGGCAAATCGGTAACCAGTTTCGCGGATATAGCAGCCCCTTTCAACATTAAATTTGGCATGGTGGGAGTGGACGTCTTCGCAGTCGCCTTTGCATTCGCTGGAATATTAGCTGTGGTTACTGTGGGCTTGGGCACCGTTTACTCTGCCTTCGGATTCTTGGGTATCAAGAGCCGATTTAAGGAAAGAAGGTTCAGGTTCGTATTCGTCTTGGCGCTTGTAATCTCTGCAGTCTTCGCGCTCATACCACACCAAATCCAAGTAATGGTCTTCACCCAATACCTAAACGGTGCCCTGTTACCCTTTATCCTCATACCTCTTGTAATTATCACACGAAACAAGGATTTAATGGGCAAATACAGACTCGGGAAAGCCACCCTGGCTTTAGCAGTGGCAACGATCCTTATAACAACGATTCTCTTCATTGCGAGCATAGCTTCAATGTTGTAGACTCTGATGATTAGCACTAAGAGAATACATTAAAGCGGTACAGATCGCTCTATGGGTTCCGCACCAAATAGATGGCGGAACGCGGCCCAACCCCAAACGGGGGCGGAACCTATAGCGGGCCCGGTGGGATTTGAACCCACGATCTCCGGCTTTCTTCCGCTTTCAGAAGCGTCCGAAGGCCGACACCTTAATCCGTGCTAGGCTACGAGCCCACCTTTGACAACTCAATAATGCAGCAGCATTAAAGATTTACGACAATTCTTATAAACCAACATAATATTAAACTTGTGTCACCCTCAGCGCGGACCGGTGGCTCAGCACGGCTGGAGCCTGAAGAGAGTAAGTTGTGTTAGGAGATTAGGCGAAGTCTTCTTTTGGTGATTATTACGAGATTGTTTTGAGTTTTGTTGAGGTCAATTCTACCTTGAGCGGTGTTAAGTGCTTGGATAATGCTTTGGCTAGTTCCTTCTTTCGTTTTGACTAGAATGACCGCAAGTTTGCGTCTATAAAGAGCATGATATAGCTTAGCAAAATCCGCGTCTTGGGTTAGGACTGTCATACCGTTTTTCATCGCGAATTCTGCTATCTTCTTATCCGCCGCCCCTCTGAGGTTGACGTCAGCTAAAATAACGGTTACGAAGCCTTCCTGTTTTAGCCAATCCCTGACGCGTAGTGGTATGTTTTGATCGATCAAGATCGGCGTCAAAGAATGTTCCTCTGCTATTACACAGGAATAATTTCTTCACGATCAAGGCATTTAGATGCGTACAACAACGCGGCTTTTATATCCTCTTTCTTTAGATCGGGATAGTCTTCTAATATCTCAGTTTCCGTAGCCCCGTTTGCTAAGAGTTGAATAATAAGATTCACTGTGATACGAGTACCTTTGATGACTGGCTTGCCAACCATTATTTCAGGGTCTATAATGATCCTGTCCATCAACTCTTCCATTCAAATCACTTTGTTCTTATTAACGATATCAGCGAATATCTTATCGACTGGGTAGTATATGAGGATATACACGAATGTTAAGGTTTTTCGAATTAAAAGAGTCATTGGTTACCATGAGCTCAAACGAACCTTCCATGAATGCTGCATAAAGATGACAACGGCAAAAACAAATAATTGGGCGGTCTTCAGCTGATGCTAAAACTTGACTTGACATTACTGTCCTAACATAGGCGTGCTTGCGGTTGCGCCTCGCAGGGGAATCCAAAAAAAAGAAGGGTGTTGCGCTTGGCAGACAGAAAACTTGGTGATTTCACAGTGGGCGATGAATGCCGTGCTAGGCTACGAGCCCATCTTTGACAACACAATTAATGAGCAGCAATTAAAGATTTACGACAATTCTTATAAACCAACATAATATTAAACTTGTGTCACCCTAAACGTGGGCCGGTAGCTCAGCACGGCTGGAGCGTTCGACTGATAATCGAAAGGTCGCCGGTTCAAATCCGGCTCGGCCCACCAGCTTAATCCTGGCTCTTTTCTTTCTTTTTCTTAGGCGTCTTAATTTTAACGATGACTTCTACAGAGCCTTCGTTAGGCTTTCCAGGTTCCACTGCTTCTGCATTTTGTTCCATCTTTAAATCTTTAGTTTCAATGGTTTTTTCTTCGGTTTTCTCTTCTTTTTTTGGTGCTGGAATTTCTGGTTTCTCAGCTGCCTCTTCGACTTGGGGGTTTTCAGCGGGTTTTTCTGGGGGTTCAAGAACATTTCCTTTTGTTGCTTGTTCTATTTTTTTTCCTGCTATCTCTAGGGACTTCACTATTTTTTCGGCTGTTGGAGGTAAATGTTCTCTTGAGTGATTCGGTGAAGTTGTAGCGTAAACTTTCGAAACCTCGGCGCCGTATAGCATGATTTGGTTTAGGATAAAAATCCATAGTAAAATAATCATTAGTGAACCTGCAGCGCCGATGATTGTGGTGACCGTGAAGGTTTCAACGTATGTGCCGATGATATAGTTAGTTACGGTGAATGCAACACCTGCCACAGCTGCGCCTAAGATGCTGTCTCTCCAGTGAACTTTTACGTCAGGAATCATTTTGTAAGTTATCGCAAAAAGCAGCGTTGATAAAGCAAACGATAGGAATATTTGGGCTATTGTGATAGAAATTAGAGTTAAAGTTCTGTTTATTGAGAGCAGTCTTATCGCTCCAAAGAGAACAGTTGCTATTCCCGTCCAAGCTATCACGATTAATCCAAGAACAGAGACAACGATAAATGGCCCAATTCTTCGCCTAACCGTTCTTGAGAAACTCCGTGTTTTTGAAGATTTAACTTCCCATATAGCATCCATTGTGTCACGCAAAACTGCAAAAGCACCGATTGCTCCACCCAGAGTAAAAGCCACTATCGTGAAAGAAACCCAAAGGGATGAGAACGGTGACGTTGAGCTTGCAAGCAGTTCCCTGAACAATCCCGCAACAGATGGCCCTGCAAGTGCAGTTATTTGCTGCATCAAATGTTGGGTCGCTTGAGTTTGACCGTAAAACAGCGCAAAAAAAGCTACCACAATCAGCAAGAGGGAAGGCAACGGTAGAACTATGAAGAACGTTAATGCCGCACCCCGTATAGGCGCGTTGTTAACTTGCCAGTTCTTGAATGAAGCCTTGAATAGTTGAAAAACCTCTTTTTTATTCATAATTTAGCCTAAAATTTATGCCTGCAAGCTTTATTAGGTTTTTCAATATTTAAAGTTCGCACATCTTTATGTGGCACTAAAACGAGCAACAGTTCGGTGTTGGCGATTTCTCGGTTGCTTTGGTTACATTCATAATCGTTGCTTTAGTTGCCTTTTTTGATGGCGAAAATTGGAAAACGAGGCATATTGATTAATTTCGACTCTGCTGCGCTATGCTATTAAGTGAGGCAAAGAACTCTTAGACTGAAAAGTATGGCACAATCCTCTCCCGAAACAATCTGGAACTTAAACGAAAAAGAACTCTTAACCTTACTGGAATCGGGCTTCTTTACGCCCAAGCCGAAAGAAATCCGCTTTTACGCTCCAAGCTTCACCTACTACAAAACAAAATATTTCTGCTCATCGCCAAACAGTTTCCCAACCATTTCCGTCACTGGAACATCTTGCGCATTGAACTGCAAACACTGCGGGGGCAAAGTGCTTGAAACCATGCGTCCAGTGCTCTCGCCTAAGGAACTGTTTGAGTTATGTGCCAAGCTGAAACAGGACGGCGCTCAAGGTTGCCTCGTCAGCGGCGGATGTTTGTCTGACGGTTCTGTGCCTCTTAACCAGTTCGTGCCTGCGCTTAGGAGAATTAAGAGGGAGCTCGGCTTAACAGTTTTCGTTCATACAGGCATAATAAATCTTGAAACCGCCATGTCACTCAAGGACGCCCAGGTTGATGCAGCATTAATCGATGTTCTTGGTTCAAAAGAAACGATAAATAAAACCTACAACCTGAAAGTAACCCCGAAAGATTATGCGGATTCATTGGAGGCTTTGGATAAATCAGGATTAAATTTTGTGCCTCACGTCATCGTTGGCTTAAATGAGGGCAAATTAGACGGCGAACTAGAAGCGCTTCAAATGATAAGCAGAGTTAAGCCTTCTGCCTTAGTAATAATAGCGTTCATGCCTATCCACGGAACAGCCATGGCAAAAACAGCGCCGCCCAAACCAGTCGACATAGCCAAAGTCGCATCGGTGGCACGGTTGATGTTTCCAGAAACCCCGTTGATTTTAGGTTGCATGAGACCCAAAGGCGCAGTACGCAGCGAAACAGACGTTTTAGCCTTGAAGGCTGGGGTGGATGCCGTTGCATTTCCAAGTGAAGAAGCCATAAAATATGCTGAGGGCAAAGGGAGCGCGATTTCTTTTTCTTCTTATTGTTGCGCTCAAATGTATATGGATGCTACTGGAAAAATTAAAAAATAATGACTCTATTTTGACTTTAATATTTTATACTCAGAATATCCGTTAGCGTCACCGGCTTAAATTAAGGGTTTTCGTTTTCTCACGTAAAGTAGCAGAGACACAGCGACAACCACCAAGAAAATGGGAACAATAAAGATCAATATTGATGGAAACTCTGGAACGGTGGGCGTTGGTGAAAGTGTTGGGGTTGGTGAAGTAGAGGTTGAACTTGTAGGAATGGTTATGGTCTGAGGATTACTCCAATCGCTTGTTTGAACGATAAACATTACGGTTTCGGGAGTGTAAGTTCCGCTTGTGAATGGATTAATGATGATGAAATCAGGAATGTATTCTTCTGTCTCATTAGCTATGACTGCCTGCACTCGAAAATCAACTTGGCTACCGGCGGAGTAATTTGCAGGCAATGATATGATTGTATATTCAGAGTTTGATTGAACTGGGTAATTATACCAAGTAGCCCAAGTAGTGCCTAGGTAAGTATAATTAATTTGACTATAAACTTCTGTCCAACTTTCTGTATAATGACCTTTGACTTGAACGTTATAATATAAGGAAGTGGTGATGTTATCGACTGAATCGTAAATGGTATTGAACGGTTGGTTTTTAACTATTATATCAATCGTACTGTTATCGACTTGCTCGGATGCTCCTGTATAAGGGTCTACTACATTGTATGATGCTTGGTTAAATCTTAAGCTAAAACTTGGAACAGACGGTGTAGGTATTGACTGAGCGGATGCTGGTTTAGCCACTATTAGACTTGAGGCGGCTAAGAGAACGATAAGAAGCAGTGAGAAACTCTTGCTGATACTACCCATACTTAGTCTTGAAGATGAGTTGGCGATAAAAGAGTTCTTGTAAAGATTTCTTGACACAAAAATTGTGCACTGCCAAAACTTCTAGCCAAGGAGGAAAGAAGGTTGTAACATTTTATATCCCATTATGATGGTCCATGCTGAAACAATGAGTCCTGAAGCGAATTCTGGAATAGCCACATTTGGAATATACTTAAACGCAAACAGCAGTATCCAAGGCAGTCCCGCGGCAACTCCAGTTGAAACCGTGAAAAGAGCCATTCGTCTCTGGTGAGCAAGCAGAAAAGCGCAGGTTATGATGAACATCGATATGGGCATTAGCGTGAAGAACGCTACGGAAACTGCATAGTGCGTCCTAGAATAGTGCTCGTTAAAAACGCCGATAGCGATAAGCGCTATCGTTGCTGCCCCAAAGACTGCGGCTCCGATTTTGCCAACCCAAGTTTTTCCAAGGTAAGCATACAAGCCAAATACTGCAAAGTTTAAGGCTAAAAGCCCGCTGACGCATAGCCCAAAGTTGAAGAGTAATCCAGTTACGCCCGCGATTACGCCTAAATCGCTTAAGGCATTGCTTGTCCAACTGAAGGAGGGGTTAGATGCGATGGCTAACAGAATACAGGTAAACGCAAGTATGGGTGCAAATATTCCCGTGGCTGCTCCGAATCTTTGCTTTCCTGTGTTTCTATATTCAGGCAAACCATTGATTCCTCAGCAATCTAAATGGCAATAACTTGCTTTAAGAATTTGCGTCCTCAGGAACAAGTCGCCTCAGCGTCGTTCAATAATCCAGCACGTAAAAAGCGAAAGGTTAATGAGGGAAAGTTGATGTTTATTGCTGGGTTTGCCGGTCATAGGGCACGGGTTCCACCTGATCCCATTCCGAACTCAGAAGTTAAACCGTGTTCCGTTTCCAGCTGTAGTGTGGTCTTAGGCCATGCGAACCTGGGAAAGCTGGTAGCCCACTTTTACCTAAAAAAACGCAGGCAGATTTGGCATAGCTTTATAACTAACCGTTAATAGTTTTTGGGAAGTGGTGTAAACAATTGAGTCTTCTCTCAGGCAACGACACGCTTCTTCAGATACTAAGCCTGGCTTCATACGGGTTCTTTATAGTTTTAATTTTCTATGGTCAAAGAATCCAAATGTACGTTATGATCCGGGAGGTAGAAAACTCCCTTCATAAATTAAAGTTCATAAAAGAGGAAGGGCGGAAAAACGCCCTAGACGCCATAAAAGAAATCGGCAAACCACCAGTAGACCCTACAGCTCGTGTTGACCGCTATTTAGAATATTTCACGATTAGCCCGCAGAACATGGACCCAGCAGGCATCGTTTACAAACTTGATCATATCCTTGATGTTAGAGATACACGGTTGAAGGACGAGGTCAAATTGATGGCGCCACAGTGCGATGAGGTCCAAGTGAACAATTTAGAAAACACTTTGGAAGCCGCAATGGCGTTGAACTTCATCTACAAAGTAGTAAGGCACTACTACATTCAAGGCAAAAAAACTCTAAGCCTCTACGTAATAATGCAAATACAAATGATATTGCCAATGGTAATGAAAGAAGCCGAAGCATACGCCAGCGCTCTGAAAGCCTTCGCTTACGGACAACCAATCGGCGACGGCGCAGGACCATTAATAGCGGCAAAACTAATGCACGGCTACGAAATCCGCAAATTGCCAAAAGACTGCGTCATGGCTACAGTCCCACTTGAAGGACGCACTGCTTTAATCATAAAGGCTGAAGGCCCAGGCGGAAATGTCGGCAAACCAGGCGATGCTGTCGAAACAGTTATTGAAGAAAATCAGGGCAAAATCGCTAACGTAATAATGATTGACGCTGGATTAAAGCTTGAAGGCGAAACGCTAGGCGAAGTCGCAGATGGAATCGGCGCAGCAATCGGTGGACCAGGCGTGGACCAGTACAAGATTGAAGACAAACTCACAAAATACCATATCCCGATAAACGCTATAATAGTCAAGGAGGACATCGGCGATGCTGTATCACCACTACGCAAAGAGATCAACGATGCCGTTGACAAAGTCATTGAACGCGTCAAAGCCCTCATCTTAGAGCAAACCAAAGAAGGAGACACAGTTATAATCGTAGGCGTCGGCAACTCCATCGGAGTTGGACAATAGGAGGATAAAAAAAATGGCTCAAAACCAGACAGCGCCGGGCACCCAAAAAATCTCAAATTACATCATGATGATAGTTGTAATTGTTCTAGTGCTTTCCGTAGTTTCCATAATATTAGCGATCAGCGTTTACTTAAGCGGTGTTTCCACATCAAGCCACGTCGTATCATCAAGCCAAACTGGACAAGACGATTTAACAGCGGGTTTCTTATTGGTCATCGGTTTGGTCGCTCTGAGCATGTCAATGTTCACGGTATCTCAATCACGGAGGCAAGCCGCAGAAATGAAAATTGAAGTACCTAAAGTGATGACAACCATCGAGTGCAAGAAATGTGGAACCAAAACCGTACGTGAATTTCAACGCGGCGATTACGTCTATAAAGACCTCGACGCATGCCCCAAATGCCCCGACACAAAACAGGTGATCACCGCTATTTACAAGGATATCAAAGAGAAAGAAAAAACATACAACGTCTAAGTTAAAACTTCGCAGCCATCATCTTTTAACAGCACCGTGTGCTCGGCTTGAGCAACGGGTTTTCTGCTTACTTCAACGAATACCGGATAACTCATAATCGTTTTTGACGCAAGCAATTCCTTGAATGCTACAGGGCGCTGTTCTTTGGGAACCACGTCGGTTACCCATCGTTCAGCGAAAGGCAATGTTCTAAAATTAGACTCAATGTACTTTAGTAGTTTTTTGGCAGATTCGTTTTTTACTGATTTTGCTTTAAGTAAACGGTAAATGGTTCTTTGCGGGGCATCATCTACACGGCCGACTGCTTCGGGCAATGTGACGAACGGTTCTATGGCGTAGACTTCTCCAGTTTTCACTTTCGTTAGTGACACTTGAGCCACGTTAGGTATAGAGGTTCCCGCATGAATCAGGTATCTTCCAACGGAGTGACCCGTCAGGTTGCTGATGGGTTTAAAACCGCGGTTTTTTATCGTGGTCTCGATTAAGCTGCCGATTTTGCCCACCGCCATGTCGCCATGAATGTTTTCTACCGCTGTTTTCAAAGCTTGTTCAGCAGTGTTTGCCATGCTTCTGCCTTCTGGATTAAAAGAAGACGTGAATGCAGTGTCGGTGACGTAGCCGTCGACATGGACGCCTAAGTCTACTTTAACCGTGCAGCTTTCAGGTATCGTTAGCGTGTCGTTGGGGGGTGAAGTGTAATGTGCAGCTATTTCGTTGATGCTGACGTTGCAGGGAAAAGCAGGTTTGCCGCCTTTTGCTCGGATTAATCCTTCGGTTTTCTCGCAGACATCAATGACGAGCATGTTTTCTTTGACGTATGTTTTCATTTCTTCTCTTGTTTCACGCAGGATCCGCCCCGACAGGCGGAATTTTTCAAGTTCTTCCTTGTCGTATAGCATCTTGCTTCACTCTGTTGTGTTAGATTGGATTATTGCGTGGATGCTTAAATGCGTAACTTACGCTGCTAAGGCGCCTATGGAACTTGACTTTATTCCGTATGGTTTTTAGGGCTTGTAGATTTTTGGGTCAAGGATTGCAAAGTTGTTTCCTCCGGCGTGATAGAGCATCCTTGCCTTTTTCAGGTCATAGCTTTCAGTGAAGACGCCCATGTCTGCGTAGGCTTCAAGTATTTTGCCCACGAAAACCGTGTGGTCGCCCGTTGTAAATTTACTGTCAACACTGCACTCCAGGTGAGCTATGCACTCGCGTATTGCTGGCGCCTTGACCTTTTTGGCTGGCATCGGTGTCAGGTTTGCCTTTTTGAATTTGTCAAAGCTTCTGCCCGTAAAGGAGCCGCAGGCGTAAACTGCTTGCAGTATCTCCAATGTTGGGATGTTAACTATGAATTCTCCTGATTCCTCAATCAGGGTGTAGGAGTGGCGTGTTGGCGCGAGGCTGATGGCTAAAAGCGGCGGGTTAATGGAGGTCGGCATAGCCCACGCGAGGGTGGTAATGTTGGGTTTACCTGCTTTTCCACTACATGAAACCAATACGGTGTGCATTGGGTGAAGAAGCCTATAAGCTGAAGCGATGTTCACTTGAGTTTTTACGGACACATAAATCACCTATTATTATAACGTTATTACTGGTGAAGCACTCTGCTTATTTCTCTTTCTTTTCTCGAACAACTGTTCATGACAAGCCTTATCTCTTAAGCTATTGATTCACAATTGGTGCTAAATTTGCCCAAGATTCAGCATAGATGTGATCCAACCAAAAAGGTCCTTGAAAAGTTAGATAATCCACCTGACTTTGGTAAAATAAAGGGCACATTTTCTAGAGAAGAAATCCATGACAACAGTACTTGATACCTTCTGACATGTTTTTACCCTGTATTTAAGATTATTCTGGTTGGTTTATTGGTTTGAGCCCTTTCCAAATTTAAAATAAAAACAAAAACCTTGAAAAAATACGGTAAAACTATATTTTGACATTTCTAACGCGGTTTATGTTTGCCACTGGATTTCTTTTCTTCGTTTATCAGTTGAGCTAAGATGTAGGTGACATAGGCTGAGAAGCTGTGGATGCCTTTCTTGATTGCGTATTCTTCTTTGACCTTCAACCACTCGTTAAAAAAGTAGTTGTAAACCTCAGCCTTTACAGTGATGCTTTTAAAGCCTTTTTTCGGCGTTTTGATTCCCTTCTTAAGCTAGTTAGCGAACACGTACATTTATATAAGGTTTCACAGCGTATCCGTATTTCACCATTGTGTTTCACCGTTAATTATGCATTCAACCGTACAGTAAAACCGTTATTATACATTCAATCGTACAGTAAGACCGTTAATTATATATTCAATCGTACGGTAAAGTACAGAGAAGGAGTTGAACGTTTTTGCCACGAAAGGGGTACAAATGCATAACAGTCACCGACAAAGTCCACAAAGACATCAAAAAAAGAGCCAAAGAAACCAACCGCAACATGAGAGAATACGTTGAATACTTGCTTGCTAAGGATAGAGCTGCAAAAAAAGGAAAATAAATGTGCCCATTAAAATCCTTCAATCTAACGACCGCGTTGCTGAAGTACAATTTATCTGTGATTGCTGTGGTAAACTGGTAAGAACAGTGTAATAACAAGAAAAAAAGCCGAAGCCACAAAAGATACAAAAAATAACGTGTTTTCAATGCAAAAATGCCAAAAACAGACGACTTGCCCACCTTCAATTGGATTGCTCGAATGAAGTTAACTGGTTCAATTTTGCGCGAGAACTTCGTAACTTTATCACGTAACTTTAAACAATTGTTAAGAAGCAGGTAGCAAAACATTAATTAGCCTTGTACGCCCCTAACGCTTTTTCACATTTTTTTGATTCGCATTTCATTTTCTATTTTTCTGAATGAAAAACAGGTTAAGAATCAAAAAAGTAATAAAGCTTAAACAACCGAGCTATTTCACTCTTAAAGGAGGAAAAACTGGTTGAAGTTAATCTACGTTGCAATAGACGGCATGGGAGATTTACCAATCAAAAGTTTAGGCAACAAAACCCCTCTGGAAGCGGCTGAAACGCCTAATATGGATGCTCTTGCCAAAAACGGCAAAACTGGCTTGATGTACACGGTAAAGAAAGGTGTTGCACCCGAGAGTGATGTTGCTGTTATTTCACTTTTAGGTTATGATCCCTTCAAGTACAGCACTGGCAGAGGCGTTATCGAAGTCGTTGGTGCAGGCTTACAAATGAAAGATGGCGACTTAGCGTTAAGATGCAACTTTGCAACTTTAGGACAGGGAAAAACCATAATTGACCGCCGAGTAGCAAGAACGTTAACCACCGAGGAAGCCGCTGAGCTGAGCAAGGCAGCTAACGAACAGGTTAAGCTTACATCTTACCCTGCGACCTTCGAGTTCAAAAACACGCTTGGGCACAGGGCAGTTCTACTGATAAAGAGTAAAGAGAAGCCTCTTTCAAGCAACATAACAAACAGTGACCCAGCCTACACAATAGTTAACGGCATCGGCGTGGCACAGGCTAAAGTTGAAATGGTCCTAAAAACCTGCGAACCAACGGACAACACAGAACAAGCAAAAGTTTCCGCCGCACTTGTGAACGAGTTTATCGAGAAAACCCATAAACTGTGGCAAAATCACCCCGTAAACACGAAACGCGCCGCAGAAGGCAAGCTGAAAGCGAACGTTGTTTTAACTCGAGACGCAGGGCATCTGCTTCCAAAATTCTTCAACATAAACAAGCATTACCACGTGAAATTTGCAGCCTTGGCTGATATGCAGGCTGAACGGGGCATTGCGCAGTTGGCAGGCATGGACTCCACGCTTTTGCCGCCGCCGTCGGGCAACCTTCAAAAAGACTGCGAATTAAGAGTCAAAGCTCTGCTGGACGTGCTGCCCAAGTATGATTGTTTTTACATTCACCTTAAAGGTCCAGATGAACCGGGGCATGACGGCAACTGCATCTTGAAAACGCAGATTATCTCAGCCATCGACAAGTACTTCTTTGGGCCATTGCTGAAGCAGATTTCTCTAAAAGACAACCTTATCTGCATAACGGCTGACCACGCGACGCCCTGCGCACTAAAAGTGCACAGCGACACACCAGTTCCCATATTAATCTCAGGAGACAAAATAGACGACGGCAAAGCAGTAAAGTTCTCAGAGAAAGAATGCGCCAAAGGAAGCCTAGGCACTTTAGACCGCGGCTGCGAATTAATGCCGAAACTCATGGAGCTAAGAAAAAAATAAAATCAGCGGATCAGCTCGGTATTTGCTGGATTTTTCCCTTTAAAGTGTTCAAGGTGCCACCATGCGCCTTTAATAAAGGATGATACCTAAAAGATTAGGGTAAAAAAATGGCTTACTTGCGAGAAGAAAAAGAGAACCTGGAGGTCTCATACCCCCTTAACGTTGTTTGGGAAGCTATTCCGAAAGCGATTGCTAAGATTGAATGGACAATACAAGAAACAAACGAAGAGACATACACCGTTAAGATTAAAACTAAAGGCGCCTTCTTGTCCTACCCCTCAAAGCTCACGGTAAATTTGTCAAAAATAGATGAAAAAACTACAAAGATGTCCGTTTCAGCAGAAACCCCTGTGACCACGATTACATCAGTGGCAGATTACGGCAGGACAAAAGAACGCATCGAAGTGCTCGTGGCAACCTTATCCAAAATAATGGGCAGCTAACGCGGTGAACGCGATGAACAGCCAACCTTTGAATATCCATGGTCTCACGTTAACAACGCTGAGAAACCGAAATGTCGATCGCGTCGGCATTCGCACATCGGGCGGCATCATCGATGTCTCAGCCGCGTCGAATGCACTCGGCATCGCTCAATTCCCCCATACGGTTGAAGACGTTATCGCCGGAAAGGGCAACGTCGACATCCTCCAGGAACTCGCGCGGAGCGCGCCTCCTGAAACGATTCACAGCGAGTCGTCCGTGGAGTATGGCCCACTTGTTTCAAATCCCTCGAAAATTATTTGCGTCGGCCGTAACTACCGCGAGCATATCGCTGAGTCCGGTTCAACTGTTCCCGATTTCCCCGACCTTTTCAACAAGTACAATAATTCACTCAACCGGCACAAAGGAACCATAAACGTCTCAGGATTACCAGCAGTGCAGTTCGATTACGAGTCAGAGCTAGTCATAATCATGGGGAAGACCGCACGAAACGTACCCGAATCTGACGCGCTAACCTACGTCTACGGCTACACAGCCGGCAACGACTTCACGGCAAGGGACCTGCAAAGGCGCGTTTCACAGTGGATGACGGGCAAGACCCCCGACGGGTTCGCACCGCTTGGTCCATGGCTAGCATCCGCCGACCAAATCCCTGACCCGCAAACATTGCAAGTTCAAACGTTAGTGAACGATGAAAAGGCGCCGCGCCAAGACATGAACACGTCTCACATGATCTTTTCCTGCGCGCATCTCATCGCGTACGCGTCCTCGTTCATGACTCTGCTGCCGGGTGACATCATCTTCACGGGGACCCCCAGCGGTGTAATCCTCGGAATGCCTGAAGATAGACGTGTTTGGCTCAAAGCTGGCGATCGCGTGCGCACTGTCATCTCGAAGCTCGAAGAGCTTCACTTCACTCTGGTCTAACGTCAGCGTTGCAGCTACGCGAACCTGCCGGGGATGGGCTGTACAACTCAGATCGTTAGTTCTAACGCGAATTGTTAGGGCTGGTTCCATGCTGTTTGAGGATGCTTCATCCAATCGTGCCCGAAAATTTCGGCTTCGCCGCTTTCGATGCCTGCGACGATTCGTTGTGCTGTGTACTCGGGCGTGTCAGCTTTGCTGAATGCTTCTTGTGCTTCTGGTGATTCTTCTTGCTTTTGCAGTGAAGCGTCTTTGATGGTGTTTTTTTCAAAGTCGGTGAGCGTGATGTAGGGGTAAACGACGCTGACGACTATGTTGTCTTTGGCAAGTTCTATTCTTGCCGTTAAGCTGATTTGGGCTAATGCGCGTTTTAGGGCTGAGTATGGACCGTTATCGGGCAATTGCATTAAGGCTGTTCCTGAACTTACGTTAACGATTGTTCCTCCTCCTTGCCGTCGCATAAGCGGAATGGCTTCTTTCATGGCAACCAGCGGGCCGACGACATCTAAATCAAAAAGGTAACGGAAAATTTTAATGTCCGTTTTCTCGACTGGCACATCGTACCCTTGACCGGCATCGTTAACGAGGATGTCTATTCTTCCAAAGTGCTCATACGCCTGTTTAACCATGTTTTCCGCTTCATCAACCTTAGAAATGTCTGCAGTAACGGCAATCGCTTCGGGCAGTTCCTCGGCAAGCTTTTCCAGTTTGTTTTTTGAGCGGGCGACTAAAGCCAGCTTGGCACCTTTGCTTGAAAGAAGTTTCGCTGTTGCTAGTCCGATGCCGGAAGATGCGCCAGTTACAACGGCGACTTTCCCTTTGATGTCCAATCGATTTCCTCTAATCGATGCGTTTGAGAATCTGCGCTGGACGCTTCAGAGGAGCTTTTGGAAAGCCGCCTTTCGGGTAGCCGAAGATGACTGCGGCATGGACGTCAAGGTATTCTGGGATGCCGAGCCTCGATTTAACATTTGAGTCGTTAGCAGCGGGAACCGCGGTGCCTATCCAGCAGCTTCCGATCCCCAGCGTGTAGGCGGCGAGCATCATGTTTTGCGCTGCCATGGAACAGTCGTAAACTGCGAAGGGAGATTTAACGCCAGCGACAAAAATCAAGAGCGGTGCGTTGTAGAAAATGTTGTAGTTTGGGTCCGATAGTCGTTTTTTTAAGGCAACGAAGTCTTCGTTGTCGCCAACTTCAGGCAGTACTCGAATTAACCCAGGTTTCGCTATGTCAGAGAGGAGTTTTATTTCTGCTTTATTTGTGACGATTGTGAATTTCCAGGGTTGAAGGTTGGAGGCGGAGGGAGCGTAGGTTGCGGCTTCAAGCATCGTTTGGATTGCTGATTCAGGAACGGGTTTATCTTCATAACTGCGAATTGATCGTCTCGATTTTATTGCTTCTAAAACAGGATTTGTATCCATAAAATTTCGCCAATGTATAGAAAGACTGGAGGTTTATAAAAACAGTTCCCTGACAGAAAAGACGACAATTTTATTATTCCAGTAAAGTAGCGCACCGTCGCTGTTGAATTCGCCTCAAGAGCCCTGAGGAGTATGCTTTTTGCTTGGTTGTTTCAGTCGTAAAAAGCGGGTAGAGGGTATCAATTTCGTTGACTAGTTTCTTTATCAAAATTTAGATGGGGCAGAGTTTTAGTTTTTCTCTGTTGTGTTATAAATGGAGTCACTTGGTTTTTTTCTGAAGCGTGCTTAAATAGGAAGTTAAGCTTTCTATGCATTGCATTTCTCGTCCAGCCAACCCTCGCAAGTCACGCCAGAACAGAACATTTACCTTAATTTTTGACCTTTCCAAGTTGCGTTGGAGGCGTAGGGTGCCTTCTTTGCCGCGTCTGTCAAAGTCTAAGAGTAGAATAACTTCTGAGGCGCCGAGCTTTTCTATTTCTGCGGTTGCCTCAAGGAAAGATTTGCCGCCTGTTTTCACCGTCACGACTACGCCGTTTACTCCTAAAATGCGGAGTGTCTGCTCGTCTTTTTTGCCTTCAACAATTATCGGCTTGCCCTTCGCTGACTCTTCCGCTAGCTCGGTTATGACGCGCTGGATTTTCTCCTCTTTCTCTTTAAGCCTTGTTGACAACAGTTTTACCTTGTTATCTTAGCTTGCCGTACGGTTTCCAAGCAGTCTTTGGCTTCCTTGTTATTTGCAAAGTAGCGTCTAACAGGCTCCAATACGGCTGCAAGTTCGGTTGCAACACCGTTTTTCAGGTCCTGAGGATGCAGTTTGCCCTCTGCATAGGCTGATTCAAGTTCTTGGAAACTTTGGAATTCCACGTTTCCTCCGAATTTTGCTGGACGCTCGATTTTGAAAACTGGTTTTTCTCGGAAAATTATGTACTTGCAGATGTCTAGTACTGGATTGAATTTAACGGTTTTTTCTGGACAGAAAGCCTTCGTCATCTTCTGCTTTATTTCTTCAGGAGTGTCATAGATGAAAATGCATGTTTCAGGCTTGCTCTTAGACATCTTCGCTGAAGCCACACCTTCTTTTTCTTGCCCCTCTGGAATCGGCCAGAGTTTAGGCTTCTCTAAACCTTGCAGCAAATGGTGGTGAACGCAAACGGGTTTCCAGCAGCCGATTTTTTCGCCTATTTCTCTAGCAACCACGTTTGCTTTTCGCTGGTCCATGCCTAACTGGCAAATTTTCACTTTCATATGGAAAATGTCCGCGACCTGCATGGGCGTGTACAGGTAGTCTGAGACATAACGAGCCTCAGCTTCCTTTCTTCCCGCAATCTCCAGCGTTCGGGTGGTTCGGGCTATGGTTAAGTTTTTTGCGATGATGACAGTTTTAGCCCAGTAATCGATGTCTCTGTAGAGCTCATCAGAATAAATGAACTCAACCTTGCTGGCAGGAACGCCGAGGGCAAGCCATGAATGCCTAAAGAGGTCAGCGGCTTTGCGGATGAGAGGTAAATCGCCGCCTAACTTGTTGTTTAACCACGCGTGCCATGTTGACAGGTACGCTTTGAAATGCACGCCTGCCTCAGCGAAGTCCTTCATTTTGTAAGCGCAGATAACGCCCGTTCCCAAATGCGCCAACCCCGAGGGTTCCCAACCGTTATAGGCTATTGGATGCTCTTCCGTTTCGAAGAGGTGACGCAGGTCTTCTGGTGTTATCACTTCTTCTGTTGGCGGTCTACAGATTAACTCAATTCTCCGTTCTATGTCCAAATACGCTCATCTTCCTATTGTTTCCTAGCTTTAATATGATTGTTGAACTTAAAAATGCCAAGATATTTCGTATTGAAAATTAATTTCATTACTAAGATAACTTGTCATTAATCTAAGCCCTTTCCTTTAATCACAGTTCCTTAGAATAAATCTTTTTCTGAGTACATCTTAACCTTGAATGTATTCGGTAATAGCCCTAACCGCTTAATGTACTTTGCAGAATAGAAAGAAACTTAGTTTTTTTTAAAAAAAAATTAAGCTAGTCAGATTACCAAAATCAGTATCTTGTAGACATTATTTTAAAAAGAACATGAATTTTTTTAAAACTAATGTATTGGAATTCAAAGTACGCTGAATATTATAATCTCTTGACTCTTGCCAGAATTTAGTTACCTTAGAAAACTCAACCCATAAATTGGGTCGCAACAATTTATATTGTTCAGTTTAACATTGCTATTCTGGATTTTAGCCCAGTTTCTAAGTATTGTGCTATAATCAAAAGTTAAAAAGATTGCTTTGTTATGATTGTTTTTTTGATGTGATGAAATTACTGAAATGTTGTCAGCATCTGTCTGATGGATACCGTTATTTACAAGAATAGCAGAAATCAATGGGTCAGGAATTTCAATGGATTGTACGATATAACTTGCTTCCAGTTCTATTAAACTCTCAAAGTCAGATTGTAAGCTGTTTACTTCCTTCAAAATAATTGCTGTTAATTGCGTAAGCAGACTATAGATTGTTGGTTTTTTTGCCTTATCAAGTTCCCCTTCATACTTTTCAACAATCCACTCCTCGACTGCTTGAAATGGGTCAGAAAACAAATCAAATTTCCTTGCATTAGAACCAATTTCTAGAAACGCTGTTCTAATTATATGTAAGTCATCATTTGAAATTGGGGTAACAGCTAAATCTCTTTGATATGGAGTTCCCAATTTTTCAAGATAACCTGCAATTATATTTGATAAAAGGTTACCTACAAAATCAACTGTCTTGGTCACTTTCTTCTTGCATTCATTTATTACAGTCTCTGAAACATAACAGCTGATTGTATAGTTCTTGACATCTCTTTTGAATTTGTCCATACGTTCTTTGTTTTCATCAAGCAATTCTGAGATAACAACACAAGAATCTAAGTAAAAGCAACCTGTAACACTCAAAGCAACCACTAAGTGCAAGATAAAAGTAATTTACCTAGCATTCTATTTTCTGGATTAGACTCAGTTTTTTGTGTGGTAAATAAATCAGGATAATATTTTTTTGATATGGCAAACAACATTTTTCTTGTTTCTTTGAGCTCTTTGCTATAAACCATTTCATATTCAGTGAAATAGGTCTTGTCCAATTTTTCCTTATCAATGAATGCTGGTTCATCAATTTCATTGTAATCTTGTGCAGACCATATCATAATATAGGATTTTAGAGCTAAGATTTCAATAGTCAGCGTGTCCATTTTATCTATAATAGGAGACAGTTCTTTCTTCATTGTGTTAATATGTTGTTCAGTTTTCTCAATGTTCCTTCTTACACTTGGTAGACGAGGTAGCAGTTCATGTCTTCTTACTATTTTCTCAACCAATGTTAAGTACTTAAGATATGTATTGGCAAACATTGAGGTTTCTGAAAAAAATGTTAAAGGTAAGTTAGACTTCAAAAAACGGCTTGCTTCTGTCTCGTAGATATCATTAATTTTTTCTTGGTATCTTTTCTTTATGAAAGCAACAAATTGTAATAGCGATTTTTCCTTTTTGTCAAATTCTTCAGTTAATTCCTTGTCTTTTTTCGTATAATTAATAGCTTCTTTCAAAAAATGATTTAGAACTTCTTCCTTGCTATATTTATCAGGTATTGGCATTCTTTCAAAAATCTGGTTATACCTAAATGTTATAAATTCATCAATATTAGAAAACTGTTTCTCATGTTCATAGCGAATACCTGAAACTTTGAACTTTCTTCCCTTGATTTTCCTAACTTCTTCATAAGGGATTGGCTTAATATCTAAAAGACCATAACGAAGAGCTGAAGAAGGATTCTCTATTTCACAGATAGACAATTCACTCTTCACCAGACCAGTTTGTCTTATTGTAGTTGAAGTTATATATAAGAATAGAGAAAAATGCATCTTGTTTTTGCATTTAGAACCTTCATTAAAGAATTAATTCAAGTCTATCTTTTAAACTGTTATCCCTTCTTGAGAGCCATCTTAAGTTACTTATTTCCTAAAACAATGCGATTACTAAGCCAGCCAAAGTAATGATGAGACCAACTAAACTAGTTTGAAAGTCTTCATATAGTAACAGGGCAAGACGAAACCCTTTGAGAGCTTCCCTGAGCTTTTTTTGTTTTTGGCTGTTTCCTTTATCTCATCTATTTCCATGGATATCTGAGGTGCTGATATAACCAAAAAGGCTACTCCAAGACTTCCATATTTCTTATGCGCTTTCCATACAAATACCAATTGGCTCACCCAAACAATTATAACGCCAGTTATTTGAACAAGTTGACCAACCAATTGAAAGGTAAGGCACATGTTTAGCCTATTTATAACATAGCAGATTTAAGACTTATCTCTAAGTTACCAGCTTACCGAGACCATTATAGCGCCTTAATCTGCTCTGGAAACTTGGCTAAATGCGCTGTTACCTTCTGTCACCATCTTAAAGTAACGTTTTAGGGTAATGTTCCATAGCGGCTAACTTTTCAAAAAACTGCATGCCCAAGCCCTCAAAGACTTTACAGCTCCCTGATTGGGTATTTTATTTTTACCGTTACCGTTAAAATAATATAGGATAAGAGAGAATAATGGGTTTAAGAGAATAATGAATTTACAACTAGTCGTTAGGCTTGCGGGAATTGCTGTTTTAGATGTTATTTTATTGTATGTTGCTTACCTGTTTTATGATAAAAATCAGATTATTTCACTTGTTTCAATACTTGTAGCTATAGTTGTTACTTTAGCTTATGTTCTTTCAACATTATATTTTAAGAATAAGACTTGATGCTCAAGCGAAAGAAACAGAAGCCAATGCAAAGTGGAAACCGATAACAGGTAATTAGCGTTATTCTGGGTTGTTTTTCTTAACGGGCTTTTGTTTCCCATGTAACCTAACGCTTAACCTCATGGCTGAGCTTTGCTTTTTTCTTGGTTAAGTTCTCTCGGCATGGGATTTTTTTGCCCGTGCCTCACCTGTTCCATAATTGGGTAGAACTCGTTCGTCATGGGTGCAAGATTTGTTGTGCTTGCTTCCTCTGTTGAGTCCGTCGTTATGGGTGCTCATTTTTGGTGAGACAATAAAAATAGGTGTGAGGGTGTTGGTTAAATGTTGCTGTCAAAGAAGATGGTAACCGAAATTTTCCCGTGAAGAAAAAAGAAGGGAATGAGTTTTTTAGTTTTACTTGAAGATTTTCCAGACAACTGCAGCTATGATTCCGCCGATTATCGGAGCGACCCAAAAGACCCAAAGCTGACTCAACGCTGTGCCGCCGACAAAAAGTGCTGGTCCTAAGCTTCTTGCAGGATTTACTGAAGTGCCGTCTATAGGTATTGCCACAATGTGAATAAGCGTCAATGTTAAGCCAATAGCTATTCCAGCGAATCCTTTAGGTGCTCTTTCATGGGTTGAACCGTGAACGACAAGCAAGAATAAGAACGTTAAAACTACTTCCGCAAGAAACACAGAAGCCAAAGAATATGTGGAATACTGGTTTGCGCCTAAACCATTAACAGCTAAACTATACGATGAATTCCCTGTGGCTATCGCGTAAAGTATGCCTGCACCAATTATTGCGCCCACGCACTGAAAAACAACGTAGAACACCGTATCTTTTACGCTTAGTTTTCCAGCAACAAGCATCGATATTGAAATGGCTGGATTTATATGACAACCCGAAATGCCGCCTATCGTGTAAACCATAACCAACACAGCGAGACCGAAAGCAAAAGCTATCCCCAAGTTTCCAACGCCAACAACATATCCCGCTTTTCCAATGTAATAACTTGCAATAACTGCACTGCCGCAGCCCATCAGCACCAGCACCATGGTTCCAATCAGTTCAGCAACGTATTTTTTTACAGGATTAATCTGAGGTGTTGCTGGTGGAGGATTTGGTATTTCCGTTATTTGTTTTTCTACTTCACTCATTACTTGTTTCTCCTTTTTCTAATTTATTTTAGCTCTCTGTTTTCTAAGTTAACGCTTATAATTTTTTCCATTAAGAAAAAACAGATTAGCCTAAAGTTTAGCCTAAAGTTTCTCGCTTACTGAAACATCCATCATCATTAAACCCGAAACCATCTTGGGGTAGAAATCCGTGCTTTTTTCAGGCAACAATTCATGATGCTGCGCTATCTCAGCAACGGTTTGGGCGTTTATTGGGTTAACGAGAAACGCTATGCTGGCTTCTCCGCGGTTAACTTTATCCACCGCCTCCTTTGTCCAACGCACGTGAAGGATGCGTTCATCCATGTTTAATTGACCCGTTTTCAGTATGTGCTTGAAAATTATGTCTCGAAGTATGACAACATCGAAAGTTTTTGTCTCTTTAGAAACGTTGGCGTTCACAAAATCGTAAACGCTTTGTTCATGCTTAAGCGATAAACCGTAAGCCTTCAAACCGTCATAAACACAGAAAGCATGCTCGTTAACATGACTCTTCAAGAAACCCTCTAAGGCTTCGACAGTCGGGTTTACTTCTGAAACATCAAAGAAGCGTTTGAACCCCACGAGAACTTCATCATTTAACTTGAATTCCGTGAGAAGCCTGTGCGTGGGTAAAACAACAAGCCCCTCCTCCTGAACTGGCACCATATAGCTCATGTGGAAATTAAACGCTGACTCCGCCGTCCAATTTCCTTTACCGCGCATCTCGTCTCGGTAAGCCAACGCGCTCTCGTACCTGTGGTGCCCATCGGTTATCACCATGGTTTTGCCGCTTAGGTCTGCTTGCAGCTGCCTTATTTTTTGTGTGTCAGTGACTCTCCAGACGGTATGCTTAACTTGTAATGAGTCGGTAACTTGGATTATCGGTTTAGTCTCCGCTACTTCCTGGAGGAAAGCGATGCTTTTTCGTTCTGGATCCGAATAAATTAGAAAAACTGGTTCAAGGTCTTTTTGGACGGCGTGCAGCATGTTTAACCGATCAGCTTTTGGAGCGCTGTACGTGCCCTCATGGGGGAACACCATGTTTTCGCTGTATTCATAAAGGCGCAGGGCAGCGATTAATCCTGTGCGCTCGTATCTTTTCCCGTTTAAAGTAAATTCTTGGCGTGAAACGAAAACTGCTGGTTCATTTTCTCTGGCTAATACGCCTTCTTTTAGCCACTGCTCAATCCGCTGCTGTGCCATTTGGTACTTGTTTTCTTCCATCGGCAGAATCAGTCGGCAATAATTGTACGGTGATTTCTGATAGTATTCCTTCTGCATTTCTGTATCTATTTTATCGTACGGTTGCGTTATGAGGTTCTCTAAACTGCCTGCTCTTTGCGTGTACAAAATGGCTCTAAACGGGCGAATGTCAACCAAACGTTTCAGCTCGCTGAGTTTTTTCCAGCGCTTCTATAACTGCTTTAGCTATTTGTACACTTGCCCTTAACTGCGCTTCATTAGTTTGGGCGCCGATGTGTGGTGTGGCAATCACGTTGTTTAGCGTTAATAGTTTGCTGTTTTTGGGCGGTTCTTCCTCAAAAACGTCCAATGCTGCGCCCTTAACCTTTCCTGACAGTAACGCTTGGTACAGTGCTTCCTGGTCTACGACTCCGCCGCGGGAGCAGTCAATCAGCATTACGCCGTCTTTCATCATGTTAAACTCTTTTGTGGAAATCATGTGTTTAGTGTGGACCGTTAATGGCACGTGGATTGTGATGAAATCTGCTTGCGGCAACATTTTGGCTAGGGGCACAAAACGGTCATAAACACACTCTTCAACCGGGAGCACTTCCATGCCCAATGAAGCGGCTAAGCGTTCAACTGTTTTTCCAATGTAGCCGCAGCCGATTACCCCAAGGGTTTTGCCGTTGACTTCTGTGCCAATCAATTTTTCTTTTTCCCATTTACCCTCACGCAAACTTATTGTTCCCTGCACGATGCCTCTTGCGAGCGCCAGCAAGTGACCGATTGTTAATTCTGCAACGCTCATGTATGAAACATGCGGAGTATTAACTAAGGCGATGCCGAGGGTTTTGGCTTTCTCAAAGTCAATGTTGTCTAAGCCTTCACCCGCGCGTCCGATCACTTTGAGCTTTTTCGCGTTATCTAATAGTTCACCTTTAACTTTGGTCGCTGACCTAACGATTAACACGTCATAATCAGCTATTATTTTTGGAAGCTCAGTTTTCGGCGTCCTCCATGCCCGGGTGACTTGATAGCCTTTTTCTTCGAGAAGTTCTATGCCTTCTTCGAATATCTTGTCGCTTATGAGGATTTTGATTGTCATGTTAATCCCCAAATAGAATCAATTAGACCTGTGACTTCTCTGATTCCTGACACGTTCCATTCGCCCATATGTCCGATGCGGAAGGTTCTCTCAGATAGTTTCCCGTAACCGTTAGATATCATGTAGCCTTTCTCACCCAGCTTCTGATTGAGTTCCTTTATGTTTTTGCCAAGAGTGTTTTTTATGCAGCTAACAGTTATCGATTCATAGCCTGATTCAGAGAACATCTCAAAATGTTTTTTCGCCCACTGCCACGTGTATTGAGCCATTTCCATGTGGCGCTGGTAAACTTTGTCGTATGTTTCTTCCAGTAAAAGGTCCATGCGTTTATCCAAAGCATAAAATAAGGGTATGCATGGAGTGAAGGGCGTCTGATGCTTTTTATCAAACTCGAAGATTTCAACCATATCCGTGTATGTGCCTCTGTTCGGCACTTGCCGAGCTCTTTCGATTGCACGGTCGTTCACTAACGCAACCGTTAATCCTGGCGGTAGAGCGAAGCATTTTTGGGTGGAAGCAAAAATGATGTCGCAGCCGATTTCTTCAGGCAAGGTTTTGTCTCCCGCCATTGAGGAAACCGCGTCGATTGCGTAGATTATGTTTGGGTATTTTTTGCGTACGAGTTTGCCTATTTCGCTTATCGGGTTTCTTACACCTGTAGAGGATTCATTGTGGCAAACCGTTAACGTGTCATAATCGCCAGTGTCCAGTTTTGCAGCTACCATTTCCGGTTTGACCGCTTTGCCCCACTCAACTTCCAGAACATCAGTGTCTTTGCCGCATGCACGCAGGGTTTCAGCGCATCGTTGGGAGAAGGCGCCGTTTACGCATGCTAACGCTTTTTGTTTAACTATGCTTCTGCCCACTATGTCAAACCAAAGTGTCCCAGAGGAAGTAGTGATTGCAGGCTTGACCTCTACAGGCAACTCGAAGTACCTGCTTAGTTTAGCGGTTATTCCGCCGTACAGGTCCGAGAATTCCTTACCTCTGTGACTGATAAGGGGGCGAGTTTGCTCGTTGAGTATTTCTTGGCTCACTTCCGTGGGACCCGGAATTAAGAGTTTCTTGTGCATTCGTAAATCCTTCCAGCAAGAAGGTTTAACATTTAAAATATAAGGGTTATGTGCAGAGAACAGCGTCTCTTTGTCTTTAATAGTATGGTAACGCGGAAGCTGAAATTAATGATGCAGAACTCATGTTCCAAATTTTGGAATATATCGAGATTGGTAAGCTTGATTCTTAAATACTTCTGCTAAATCAATATTCTGGAGAGAAAGGAGAAGGAGAAGGCGCCACACGTTAAAATCGGAGGTAACCCCATGTTTTTTTCTTATCTTAATGGGCTCTATAGATTGCTTAACCACCGTTATAGGTGTTCTATACTCTGGAGCCACCGAGTTAAACCCCTTCATGGCGGGCATAGTTAGCACAAACATCGGAGCCTTTTTAGTGGTCAAAATTGCAGCGACCCTGTTCATAGCCTTTACATACTTTTTAGCAAACAGAACTTTGGCGAAAAGCAAGAATAAAAGCAGCAGATCTTTCAAATATTCTTATAAAATCTTAAAAGCCGCTTATGCCGGCATCATGGTACTTATGGTTATAGTAGTTGCAAATAACTTTTTAATTCTCTTGGCGTAGGCAGAAAGACAGGGCAAAAATTTGACCGTTTACTTCCCAGTCACCTGTGATTTGCAATCCAGATTAGTAAAACATAAATAAAATATTAAAGTATCTACCAGTTAGAATTAAGAGTTAAAAATAAGAAACGCTTAACTGTTGCAACTAATACTATGAGGTTGAGAGAGGAAAATGAAATTTAACCTATTCCACAAATCCAAACAGCAAACAGAACCCGAAAATACAGCGGCGCCTTCAGAAGAACCCAAAGAAGAAACAACCGCTGTCTCCGAAGAACCGAAACAGGACGCAGCCGCATCTCAGCAACCTGCGACAGCACAAGAAGCAGGGGTGTCCCCGCAAGAGCCAAAACAGGAAGCCGCTGAAAACCTGAACAAAACTTACCTTAAAGCGATGCCTCTTAAAGAACTTACAGATGTTGATAACGTAAAAAACGAAGTTAAAAACGGAAATATTATCATTTTACGGGTTACGCCTCTTGCAAACAAAAGCATCGAGGACGTGAAGACCGCCGTAAACCAGCTCTTCGAATTCGCTGAATCCGTAGGCGGCGACATTGCGCGCTTGGGAGAGGAGCGAGTGGTGATTTGTCCAAAAAATATCCGGATTTGGCGGGAAAAAACGCCAGCTTCTAATGAGTCAGCTTCTAATGAGGCTTTGTCTACAGCAGCCTAAATGTTTCTAATATTGCTGGAACAACGGTGTTAATGCCTACTTTGTTGTCTAAGTAGTTGGCGAAGCTCATGGTTTTCTGTTTTTCTCCGTGGACAACAAAGATTCGCTCCGGCTTAGGCGTGAGATGGGTCAAATAATTAACTAGTTGTCGTCTGTCTGAGTGGCCTGAGAACCCTTCGATTGATTCGTTTTGCATTTTGACCTGTATGGCCACCATTTTGCCTTCGTTGTCCATCATGGTTACTTCGCTTACGCCTTTTTGGACTCTTCTGCCCATGGTGCCTTCAATTTGGTAGCTGACAAAAATTATTGTGTTCCTCTCGTCGCCCGCCCAGTTCTTGAAGTACTCTATTACCGGTCCGCCTTCAAGCATGCCTGAAGTAGCTAAAACGATGCATGGCTCTCCCTCTATGATGCTTTGCCTTACGCTTGGATGCTCCACGATGGTGAAGTAGTCGCTTTGGAACGGGTTGATTCCTTCGTGCAGGATGCTGTGGCGAACTTCTCTGCCTAAGTATTCTGGGTAGGCTGTGTGAATGGCTGTTGCTTCGCTGATCATGCCTTCGATGAAGACGGGTGCTTCCTTCATTGCGCCGCGTTTCATGTAGCCGTCTATGATGAGCATGATTTCTTGGGCTCTGCCGACTGCTGGTACTGGGATTAGGACTTTGCCTTTGCGTTCTAAAGTTTGATTTATGATGCGTGTCATAGCTTCTTCAGCTTCAATCCTGGAAGGCATGATATCATCTGCTCCACCGTAAGTGCTCTCAGTAATCACTGTTTCAATGCGTGGAAACTCGGTTGCTGCAGCTTCCAACAGCATCGTTCGGGCAAACTTGTAGTCGCTCGTGTAGACAATGTTATGTAAGCCTTCGCCGATGTGCAAGTGAACCATAGCACCGCCTAAAATGTGACCCGAATTATGAAGCGTCAAACGAATGTCTGGCGCAATGTCGGTGACAACGCCATACCTAAGCGGAATCGTGTGCAAAACGCATTCGCGAACATCCTTTTGGTCATAATGCGGTGTGACACCCTGTTTGCTGGCCACATCCAAATAATCCAGCTGAAGCATAGTCATCAAGTTTGAAGTTGGTCCAGTACAGTAAATTGGTCCATCATAGCCATACTTGTACAGGAACGGCGCTAAACCGCAATGGTCAAGGTGCGCATGGCTAATAACCACGGCATCCAAGGAATCTATCTGGAATTCTGGGCAATCAAACCTTGGAAACGCTTCAAAAGGCCGATTTGAACCAGGATTAATTCCGCAGTCTAACAGTACACTGCTTTCTCGAGTTTTAATTAGGAAGGCTGAACGTCCAACTTCTTGTGCTCCGCCGAGAACCGTCATGCGTAAGTCGCCGACATCGTAGGTTTTGGGTCTAAAAATTCTCTCGCCTACGGTTCGGAGGATTCTTTCTCTCTCTTTGCTTTCTGAATGCAGGTAATGGCGCATGTGAGTAACAATCTTCGACTTAATCGGGGGGCTTCGCAGAACGTGTGGGCGCCACTTTGTCTTCTTTATGATTTCCTGCAAAACCGTCCCGTTTCTTCCAATCACCAAGCCGGGCTTTTTGGTTTCAATTATTATTTCGCCGAGGCTTGGGTCAAAGTTTATGTCAGTAATTTCGGCTTCAGGATCGATTAGTTCTCGAGCGATTTTTTCTGCCTCAACCTCCGGCATTCTAACCGACGGGTCAGGCCGTATGACTATTCTTTTTCGGATTACCCCTACGATTTCAGCCACTATGCTGCTTTGATCAACCAGAATCTCCGGTTTTTTGGTGTAAACCGCGAGCATGGGTCCTTCGTATTCGATTCTGGTTACTTCTGCTTCTCTTGGAACTTTCTCCAAAATGTATTGGCTGATTTCTATTTTTTCTCTGTCTTTTTCTTGGGTTCGAGCCACAGATTTTAGCTTCCTGCCTTAAGAAGTTCGGTTTTTTCGTCTGCTGATAATTCGCGGTAACCGTTTTTGTCGATTACAATAACATTGTAGTTGTTGCCGCTTGCTACATCTCGTTTCATGGCTGCGTTGACAGCCCTTACAGTTATGGGTAGCAACTCTGCGATGCTCATGCCTTCACGGTAGTTGTCTTCAAGTATACCGTAAGCGATTGGTGAACCGGAGCCTGTTGAAACTGATTTTTCCTCAGTTAAGCTTCCATACGGGTCCAAATTGTAAACGTGTGGTCCAGTGTCATCTACGCCGCCTACTAGAACCTGCGTCGCTAAAGGCATGTAACGTGCAGAAAACAGCAAGTTAGCAACAAGCCTTGCTGCCGCGCTAACCGGCATTGGCCTGTTCATGTTTATCTTGTACAGCTGCGCGTTAGCCGTAAGTATATCCACGACTTTTTGAGCGTCTGCCACGGTTCCAGCGATGGTCATGCCTAAATGGTCGTCGATTTGGTAGACTTTTTTTCCGTATTTGTGGGCAACGTAGAAGCCCATGGTTACTCTTGTGTCTGAAGCTAATATTACGCCGTCTTTGCAGACGACGCCTATTGTAGTTGTTCCTTTAAGGACTAATTGACTAGCTATATTATTTTGTGACATAGTTTAGTGCTCCCCTAAAACCCCAATTTCGCGGACTGCAATCCACACTAGGAAGTAGCATCATGTAATCTTTCCGTGGACTTTATTAATATTGCGCTTCGAGGCTCTGTAATCTGCGTGGGGACGGCTTTGAGCCTATGCAGTGAGAAGGCTTTTCTCATGGTAGTTCGCAAATTTTGATGTCCTTGTTGAAACGTTGAAGGTCCTTGTCCTGAGAATAAACAATGTCGGCTGCTTGGTTGAGTGCTGTAGCTACAATTAAAGCATCAGGCAGTCTTCCGTCCCGCCTAGCGCGAAGGTTAGCGGCTAAATCGGCAATTTCAAAGGAAACTGGGACTATCTTGAAATTATTAAGAGTTAAATCGTTTAACAGTTTTTTTGCCTCAGCGGCGTTTTTTTCCTGTCTTGCAAGGTAAAATCCAGTTAGAACTTCAGCAACTGTTATTGTGGAAATAATTCCTTCGTCTTTCGTTTTCATGACTGAGTTTAAAATTTTTTCGACTTTACTTGCTTGTGGCTCTATTCCCTCAAAAAAGTAAATAAGAACATTTGTATCTAAGGATATTTTCATTGCGGGCAATCCCATTCTTCTCGGAGTTTTTTCTGGTATTTAACGGGGTCTCCGAAGACGCCCTTCCCAAGCCCCTTCATCTTAGCAACAGGGTTAAACGGTTTTAAAAGCAACCCATCTTCTGTTTCGTTAATTTCTATTATGATTCCATTTTCAATATTGAATTTCTTGCGAAGCTTTTTGGGGATAACTACCTGTCCACGCATGCCAACTTTAACTTTTTCAGACATTTTTTCACTATCAGATAAATATTTAATCAGAGAAATAAAGTTTCTTACTTTAGATGAAGCTATCCTGATTAGCCGAATGGCACAATAACAGAAGGCAGGTTACAACCAACACACCAACCGAGAAGTCATTATAGTATCCGAAATTAGATAGGCGGGGTAGGGTATCAATTTAGCAATTGAATTCCTCTAGCAAAATTGAAAGCAGAGGGGCGAGGGGTCTACTTTTTACAACTGATTGCGCTAGCATAAAAGCTAACACGGCGTCCTGATATTTGGCGCTGCCGTGACGCTTAACTATGAATATGCGTGACTAGTAACAATGTACATACGTGACGGGTAAAGTGAGCCAAAACCAAACCCTGTTTAACAAAAACCAATTGATTCACAACTGCAATTACTCAAAAAAACTAAATATGACCAGCTGCATATTTCTGCTCATGACTCCTTTGAATTTTGATTCTCTTAAAAGTAGATTAGAATTGTTGAAGCCTGAAGTTGAAGAAAAGTTCAAAGTGAAAAGGATTGGTTTTTTTGGATCATATGTCAGAGGAGAACAGAAAGATACAAGTGACCTTGATATTTTAGTTGATTTTTATGAACCGATAAGTCTTTTTAGGTTTGTTGAGCTTGAAGATTTTCTGAGCCAGCAGCTTGGTGTTAAGGTTGATTTGGTTATGCGTGATGCTCTTAAGCCCCGAATAAAGGACAACATATTAAACGAGGCAATTTACGTTTGAAAAGAGACTCTCGTCTATATCTCGACGATATCCTTGATGCCGTAGAAAAGATAGAAAATTATGTTGAAGGACTCACTTTTGAGCAGTTTTCGGAAGACAGTAAAACGGTTGATGCGATAGTTAGAAACTTTGAGATTATCGGAGAAGCAACTAAACGTATCCCTTCGGAAACTAAAGATAAGTATCCTCAGATTCCTTGGAAAATGATGGCGGGCACTCGGGATAAGCTGATTCATGAATACTTCGGCGTAAACATGCAGGTACTGTGGAAGGCTGTAAAAGAGGACATACCGCCTCTAAAGCGCTCGATTAAGCAACTTCTCCAAAAAATAGACAAAGAATACCAGCCAACTTAAATTTTAGCACGATCCTGAAGTCGCGTTTGGACCCATTTTTCCCAGATTTTCCCAAAATTTCCCGTAAAAACCCAAATTTTCCCGCAACCTGCAACCAATTCAAGCCCTGAACCAAAAAAGCAACCCAAAACAGCCCCATCAAAGGTGGAAGGAGGATACTATTTACTACCAAAAATACAACAGTAAAAAGATAAAGACAGATTGGCGGATGTTTCGACTCTGATAAACAACAACGCAGAAGAGACGAAAACTACGAAACTATGATAGTACGCCATGCACAGGACAAACAAGACTACGCACACTTCACACCGAAACTGTTCACGCAAATATCGCTCAAACACCATCAATGGACTCGACATCTCAGGCGATTGGTGGCCGCAGGCTGAGGTGGTCGACCGAAGTCTTCCAGCTTACACCCCGGCTCCATCAAACCCATCTTTTATGGGAGCCTTCGTCCCGGTTAAACGGGAATGGCTGCCTCTTTTCGGGAGAGGCTTCGAGCTTAGATGCTTTCAGCTCTTATCCACAACGGCGTGGCTGCCCGGCAACTGCCTTATCAGACAACCGGTTAACTAGAGGCCACAGCGTC
>Ga0326728_10002038_pt1 | contig 68825 bp, 63 predicted proteins | sample MB3enrmetagenome_FD_207602 | JGI IMG/M metagenome (GOLD analysis project Ga0326728, IMG submission 207602) | Lab enriched peat soil microbial communities from McLean, Ithaca, NY, United States - MB31MN | ecosystem: Environmental > Terrestrial > Soil > Wetlands > Peat | place: USA: New York... | reverse complement strand
AGACCCTTCGCGCGAAACCGCATTCTCGAGCCATAACGCGCGACCTCCCTGCGTCTATGTCCCGGAGCTTCAAAACCACGTCCAGGCGCGCGCCTCGAGGGAGACTCCGAGCAGAACCTTCACCGAGGCAGGAACGGCCTCGCCGTGGCCCAGACGCGACACAAGGACGCACGCTCGCGTCAGTCCTTCAGCTAGAACGTAAGGCCCCTGCCTTCGCTCTGCAATCAGGACGGGGCAACCTCGAGCCCTGTCGGGGTCGAACACTGGGCGCATCGAGCGGTAGACTTCGAGAAAGTCGAGGTTCGGGGTCTCCTGGCCCGCGTCGAGGGCGGCCACGAACTCTTCGATACGCCGGGACGGCGCCAGCGGGACGAAACTGATGGTCGCGTTGATGATTCGAACCGAGTTCAGGTCGGGGACGGCGAGATTGCCGTACGACCATTGCGTCCTCGGCGTGAGGAGGGAGTCGAGATAATCCCCCCGAATCCCGTGAAAGGCGCGGCGAAGGTGGGCCCAGTCCTCCTCGAGGAGCCCCTTTCGGTCGTCCCTCGCGAGGTGGTCGAGCAAGCGCGAATCCAGCCCGGCTTGCGCGGCTCGGTAAGCGGCGCGCGGGTTCCCGGGCGATTGGTCGACCTCGGCTCGTAACCATTCCCAATACAGATCGGCCTCGGATGCGGGTGCGACGTAGCGGATCATGTGACGTTCTTGCGGGAGGGTTCCGGGAGACCATGAAAGCGACGGCAAGCCTCGTTCCCAGGGTCCGCCCGAGCGCGCGCACTTCCGTCGGAGCCCATGGGCACCGGTTTTGAGCGCGCGACGATGTCGCCGAAGCTCAGTGCGATTTGGACCTAGGTGAGTGGGGATGCCGATGACCGGTCTTTCCGCCGGCGATCACCGGCGACCCAAGGGCGTACCGACCGTACGCGATCCCTCGAACCCCTCGAAGGTCCTCCGCCGCCGCGATCACCTCGCGGCGTTTCCCTGCGAGGCCAAGGATCTGGAGGCAGGAACCCCCTTCGAGATGGACGTGCGAGGACGATCGGATGTGGGACCCCCACCGGTGTTCGGCCGCGGTCACGCGTCGGAGCACGTTCGGGGCCTCGTGGCGGTAGAGCAGCATGAGACACCCCACCGTATCCGCTTCCGGGTCCTCGAGCTCTTCCTCGGCCAGTTCCTTACGGATGAGGGCTCGGACCGCGTCGGATCGGCTTCCAGAGTTCCGTTGCCGCACCCACCGGTCGAGGGCTGCCAACAGCTCGGGTTCCATCGATAGCCCGAGACGGACCACCCTCTTGGTCATGGGTCTCCCAATCGAGCGGGACCTATGATGGCTTCCCTTGACCCCTAGCCTGACCGCGCGCCCAGAGCTCGCCATGATCGACCGGATTCGGACGGCGATTCGGGTCGGCGAGACCGCGAAGGAATCCGACAGGGCCCGAGGGCTTCGTCAACCCGTCCACCCCGCGCCGCCCCCTCCGGCGGTTCCGGGAGGAGGCGAGAAGCCGATCTCTTCGTAGCGCTTCAGACGGTAGATCAGCATCGCGACGAGCCATGTCCCGATGAACAGTCCGACGATCCCCACCCCGATCCATCCCCACACGTCGATGCCGTACGGGCCGGCGGAGTTGTTGATCCAGTTCATGGTGGTCCAAAAGCCGAAGGGGCCCCCGGTCAGATTGAACTCGGCCGCCAGCACCCCGAGGACCTCGATCGTCCCGATGATGAAGGCGACCAGCACCGAGATGAGGGTGAGCGTGAGATTGTAGAACACCTTTCGCATCGGCTTCGCGAACGCCCATCCGTAGGCGTATCGCATGCTGACCCCGTCCGAGGTGTCGGTCAGCACCATCCCGCAGGCGAACATGAACGGAAGAATGAGGATCGCCCAGAGGGGGAATCCGACGGCGGACGTTCCCACCGTCACGGTGATGGCGATCAGAGTGACCTCGGTGGCGGTGTCAAAGCCGAGACCGAAGAGAACCCCGACCGGGTAGATCTGCCACGGCTTGTTCACGAACTTGAAGAGCCAGTTGAAGTAGCGGTTCATGAAACCGCGGTTGTTCAGCTGCTGTTCCAGTCGCTCGTTGTCGAGCGTGCCGGCCCGCAGCTGCCGGAAGATCCGGTAGACCTCCCAGAAGATCAGCAGATTGATGAACGCAATGATGTAGAGGAACCCCGCCGACACGGCCGTTCCCAGGACCGCTCCTACGGATTGGAACGCGGGATACGCGTTGATGATGAACCGAGCGGCCACGACGAGGCCGACGAGCATGCCCATGACGATGGTCGAATGACCGAGCGAGAACCACGTTCCGACGGTGTACGGCTTCTGGCCGTCCTGAAGGAGCTTCCGGGTGGTGTTGTCGATCGCGCAGATATGGTCCGCGTCCACCCCGTGGCGAAGCCCGAGGGTGTACGCGAGGATCCCCAGGCCGATGAAGATGCCCCAGGTCTGGCCGATGAAGAAGGTGAGCGCAAGGCCCACGGCGGTGGCCGCGACGATCACGACAAAGATGGCGGTGACGCCTCGCTTCTCCCGTGCGTCGAGGGTGTACGGGTTCCTTCGAGGGACCCCGCCGACGGGGGAAGGGAGGGTCGTTGCCACGTCTCGGACGAACCTCGAACTTTCATATAGTTATGCCGTGATTCAAAATGGTAACACTCGGCATCCGGATTCAGGACGGGGGGGCCGCGACCCGCGGTTCGGTCCGTTCGCTTCGCCTCTCGAAGGAATTGCCAGGGGACATCGCGTTCGGTCACGGGTCCTTCAGGAAGCCTACTTAGGCAACGGTCGTCTACCCCCCGCGATGACGCGGACGCTCGAGTCCGACCGCGTGATTCGCTCGCCCCGAGGACCGGCTCTTTCCTGCCGCGGATGGGGACAGGAGGCCGCGCTGCGACTCCTCCAGAACAACCTGGACGCGGAAGTCGCTCGCGACCCGAAACACCTCATCGTCTACGGGGGTCGTGGGAAGGCGGCCCGCGACTGGGAGTCGTTCGACCGAATCGTGGCGGCCCTCAAGACCCTCGGCAACGACGAGACCCTGCTGATCCAATCGGGCAAGCCCGTGGGCATCTTTCCGACGCACTCCGATGCGCCGCGCGTTCTGATCGCGAATGCGCTCATCGTTCCGCGCTGGGCGACGGACGAGGTGTTCTGGGACCTCGAAAGTCGCGGCCTCACGATGTACGGGCAGATGACCGCGGGCAGCTGGATCTACATCGGCACGCAAGGGATCCTTCAAGGGACCTACGAGACCCTCGCTTCGCTCGCGCGTCTTGAGTTCGGTTCGTCGGACCTCGCCGGACGATGGATGCTCACCTCCGGGCTGGGAGAGATGGGGGGAGCGCAGCCGCTCGCGATCACGTTGTTGGGTGGGGTCGGATTGATCGTGGACGTGGACCCGCGGGCCATTGAGCGACGGCTCCGCCACCGGTACCTGGACGTGGAAGCACGGGACCTCGAGGATGCCTTGGCTCGCGTGCAGCAGGCGGTCCGCGAGCGAACGCCGCTCTCCGTGGGCTTGTGCGCGAACGCGGCGGACGTCTATCCCGACGTCGCGCGCAAGGGAACGCTTCCGGACATCCTCTGCGACCAGACGGCGGCGCACGACCTTCGGGTAGGATACATTCCCCAAGGCATGACCGTCGAGCAGGCCGCCGTGGCCCGCGCCGCGGATCTCCCGGCGTACCTCGTGCGCGTGAAGGCGTCGATCGCGGTCGAGGCTCGGGCCATCCTCGATATGAAGCGGCGCGGAGCCCACGCGTTCGATTACGGGAACAACTTCCGAACGCAGGCGCGCGACGCGGGGGTGGCCGACGCGTTCGAAATCGAAGGATATGTCCCTCGGTACATCCGCCCGCTCTTCGCGGTGGGGAGCGGCCCCTTCCGGTGGCTCGCCCTGAGCGGCGAGCCCGAGGACATCCACAAGATCGACCAGATGATCCTCAAGGAGTTCCGGGAGAACGATCACCTCTGCCGATGGATCCGGCTCGCGGAGGACCATGTGAAGTTCCAGGGCCTTCCGGCGCGGATCTGCTACATGGGATACGGAGAGCGGGAGCGGTTCGGGCACCTCGTGAACCGTATGGTGCACGACCACGATCTCGTGGCCCCGGTGGCGATCGGGCGGGACCATCACGACACGGGGAGCGTCGCGAGTCCGTTCCGGGAGACCGAACAGATGAAGGACGGGTCGGACGCGATCGCCGATTGGCCGGTCCTGAACGCGATGCTCAGCGTGGCGAGCGGCGCCTCGTGGGTGTCCGTCCATCACGGAGGGGGTGTGGGGATCGGCAACTCGATCCACGCCGGCCTCGTGATCGTCGCGGACGGGACCGAGGACGCGGACCGAAGGATCGGACGCGTGTTGCACAACGACCCCGGCCTCGGTGTGGCGCGCCACGCGGACGCTGGGTACCCCTCGTCGATGGCTCTCGTTTCGAAGGCTCGGTTCCGCATCCCAGGATTCGAAATCGACCCGAACGCGAGAAGCAAAGACGCTTGAACCCCCAGGATGTGCCGGCGGCATGCCCGGACCCACTCCCAAGGAAGCCGACCGGCTTGCGCGCGAAGTCCTGACCGTTCGACTTGGCCTGAAGCCCGGCGAGAACGTCACGATCGAAAGCTACCCGTCCGCCCTTCCCTGGGCGACCGGGTTCGTTCGGGAAGCGCGGCGTCTCGGAGCGCGTCCGCTCCTCCATTACGAAGATGAGCGCTCGTACTGGACGGCCGTCGAGGAGGGTCGACCGGACCTCATCGGTACCCCGGGGGAGCACGAGTGGGCCGCGCTCGAGAAGACGGACGTGTACGTCTACTTCTGGGGACCGGAAGACGCGGCACGTCTAGAGGGACTTTCCGAGGCGATGTTCGAGAAGCTCGTCGCCTTCAACTCGAAGTGGTACCGGGTGGCCCAGAAGGCCGGCGTCCGCGGCGTCCGCATGGGGATTGCTCGTGTAACGCCGGCGAACGCACGGCACTGGGGCGTTCCGTTCGAGGCCTGGCAAAAGGAGATGGTACGAGCGTCGCTGCTCAACCCGAAGGAGTACGTCGCGGACGCGGGCAAGCTGAAGCGCGCCTTCGACCGGGGCAACTCCGTCCGGATCCGGCATCCCAACGGCACGGACCTCACGCTCGCCCTCGCCGGTCGGAAGGCGAACCTTGCGCTCGGATGGATCACCCCGGCCACCCGGCGCCAGAGGTTTGGCGCGATGGCCTCGGTGCCCGACGGGAGCGTGTACGTGGCCGTCGATGAGTCGACCGCGGACGGGACCGTCGTTTCCAACCGGATGACCGGGTTCTCGTGGGTGCCGGTGCGGGGCGGGAAGTGGACCTTCCGTCATGGGCGGCTCGTCCGCCAGAACTACACGAGCGGCGCGCCCGCCGTACGCGAAGCCTACGCGCACGGGGGAGCCGGTCGGGACCGACCCGCGATGCTCGAGGTGGGGCTGGACCCCAACGTGCGGATCTCCCCCAACCTCGAGGAGAACGAGCGCGGCGCGGTCAGCATTGGCGTGGGAAGCAGCATCGGCTTCGGGGGAACCACCCGTTCGAGCTTCATGGCGCACCTGACGGTCGCGGGCGCGGAGCTCTCGGTTGACGGTCGCCCGGTCGTGCGGGGCGGACGCATCCTCTAGCCGCACGTCCGAGAGAACCCCGTGCCACGACGTCGCACGGGGTCTAACGAACGCCAAAACTCTCGGAACACCGCCTTATCTCGGGGGTTCCCACCTCGGGTATTCTGACGGAATGAGCTCCGTCGGAAGGAAACATGGCGAAGAGCGACAAAGCGAAATTCGGGGCAGCGGCAGCGGGATTCGTCCTTCTTCTCGCCTTCGTGGCGATCCCTCTGCTTTCGGGCGCGGCGAGCGCCGCGTCGGCCACCCCTGCGGCGACCTCGACCAGCCCGTCCACGGGCTGGCAGTACGGTGGCCAGGGTTGGTCGGACAATGAGTTCCAGTTCGGGAGCACCACGGTGTCGTGGAACGCCTCGTTCGGGTGGGTCGTGATCTTCAACGTCACCTCCACGGGGCCCGGAACCTGGATGCTCGAAGAGCAACGGACGGTCGGGATCACCCTGGTGGCCTCGTACTCTACGCCGAACGCGCAGGGCACCTACAACTACCACGGGCAGGAGGTCGATGTGGCGTTCGCGAACCTGACGAACCATTCGACGGTGTACGTGAACGGCACGCCGGTTCCGGCCCTGGGGATCACCAACGCCTCGGCCTCGGTGAACGCCTCCATCTCCGAGTCGATCACCAAGACCGTCGGGAGCCGCACGTCCTCTGCGTCCCTCAACGTGGCGGGCGTCGGACAGGCCGCGACCTCGTTCGAACCGTCCCTCGGTCTGATCCCGCTCAACCTGACGGGCGTCGACGAGTGGAACTCCACGGCGACGAGCAGCCCCTCGGCGAGCTGGAACATCAGCTACGCCTGGCAGGAACACGGATTCAACGGAACGACCAACCAGGGGAGCGGGTCCAACACGGGGTCGCTGAGCCAGACCGGAACGGTCTCGCTGACCGGCTTCAAGCTCCACCTCCCGCCCACGCCGTTCCACGACGGCAAGAACCGGACCGCTGTTTTGCTGGTCGTCCAGGGTGTCTTCGACACCTATGACGGGTTCATCTGGATCCCACACGCCTTCAATCTCTTCGGAACGGCCCCGCACGGGTACGACTCGGTCTCCCTCGGCAGCGCGGGGATCTCGGCCGAAACCCTCTATGTGAGCTCGGGCGCGACGGGCATCAGCGTCACTGCGGCGGCTTCGACCTTCGGCACGAGCGCGCAGGCCGTGAACTCTCTCGCGAGCCCCGCGGGAGGCTCCTCCCCTGCGGCCGGCTCGAACGCCCCGGGCGCGACGATCCTCGCCCAACCGATGACCTACGGTCAAGCCAAGGCGGAAGCGGCATCGCTGACGGGTAGCACTTCGAGCCCCTCGGGCGCGGCGGGAGGGACCGCGGGTCTCCTCGTCCTCCTCGTGGGCGTCGCGGTGGCGGTCATCGTCGGCACGGTCGGTGTGATCGAGTGGCGGTCCTATGCGCAGCGCCGGTCCCAGAAGGGACTGGTGGGCGGCTACAGCGCGAGCTGGCCGAACGGCGTTCCCCCCGGAGCCGCGGCCGCGCCGCCCCCGGCGGGTCCGTCCCAAGGGAAGTTCCCGGGAGACGACTCCGCGCGCCGACCCTAGTGGGACGCGGGCGCCCTCGGTGGGCCCACTCGGGGGCCCACCCAACCCCTTCTTCCTTCTTCTTTTCGGATCGAAAGCTCTCGGGGGATCACCGATCGGCGTTCGCTCGCCCGGGACGAGTTCGGCCGGCGAGCGCCGCGTCGATCACCCGAGTGTCGGTGGGGAACTTCACTCGTTCCCGCGCGGTGACCAGGTCGACCCATTCGGCTCGGTCGAAGATCGCCTCGGGACGGGCCTTCCGCTCGGCGGTGAACGCGAAATAGTAGACCACGGTCTTGTACACGTTCCGGCGGGTGGTCGGCTGGTAGAATCGGTACGACACCGTGTCGAGCTCCGGTCCGAGGCGGACGTCGGACAGTCCGGTCTCCTCCCGGATCTCCCGGAGCGCGGCCGACCCGAGCGACTCCCCGGGGTCCACGTGACCCTTGGGAAGGCACCATCGGTCCTCGTCCCGCTGGTGCAGGAGAAGGGTCTCGCCGTTCGACTCGTCGAGAAGCACCGCACCGGCGGCGAGCTCGGCCACGATCGGCTCGGACGGGCGGTACGGCTCGCTGCGGGAGGGCATCGCAGAACCGAGCGCGTCCCCCGCTAAGTAAGCTCTCCCCGACGAAGCTTATGGACCGCCGATTCTGGTCCCCGGTCGTGCTCGAAGCGGACGAGGAGTACCCTTCTCTGGGGGCGCTCGCGCGCGGCAAGGCTCGGAAGAACGGGAACCGTGTGGCGTTCCGGTTCGCAGCCCGGGAGATCTCGTACTCGAACCTGGACCAGGAGTCGGACCGGGTCGCGAACGGTCTCGCGCGGGCGGGGATCGGGGTCGGGGACCGAGTGGCGAGCCTTCTCTTCAACACGCCCGAGTTCCCGTACCTCTGGTTCGGCGCGGCGAAGCGCGGAGCGGTCCTCGTGCCCCTCAATACGGGGCTCAAGGGGGAGATCCTCCGCTACGAACTCGCCGACAGTGCCCCTTCGGGGCTCGTGATCGACCGACGCCTTTGGGAGTCGTACGCTCCGTTCCGAGAGTCGCTTCACATCGCCCACGAATGGGTGGCGACCCCGGAGGGCGGGAACGACCCGCTTCCGCCGAAGACGATCCCGTTCGCGGACCTCCCGTCCGACCGGCCGTTCCAGCCGGTCCCCACCGTTCGGCCGAGCGACCCCGCGTCGATCATGTACACGAGCGGCACGACCGGACCGCCCAAGGGGGCCATCATCCCCCACCAGAAGCTCATCACGACGCCAACGGAGATCGGCCTTCGCAGCCGCCTCACCCCGAACTCGGTGCTCTACACCGCGCTCCCGCTCTTCCACTGCAACGCGCAGGAGATGACCGCGCTCTCGGCGTTCGTGAACGACCTGACAGCGGCCTTCGACGACCGGTTCCATGCGAGCACCTACTGGGAGACGGCCGCCAAGCTCGGGGCGACGCACATCTCGCTCCTCATTTCGATGATCAATGTTCTGTTCAAGCAGCCCGAGAAGCCCACCGACCGGACCCACACGGTGCGAACCGCCCTCACGGCCGGGGCGACCCGCGCGGTCTGGCCCGAGTTCGAGAAACGGTTCGGCGTGACGATCATCGAGCTCTACGGGATGACCGAGTGCGGCTGCACGACCACGATGAACCCTCCAGACGCGATCCGACTCGGGTCGATCGGTACCCCCCTCGGCTTCGTCGAGGCCGACGTGGTGGACGACGAGGACCGGCCCGTCCCTCCGAACACGCGGGGGGAGCTCATCGTCCGCCCGAAGTCCCCCTTCACGATGTTCTCCGGGTACCTCAACAAGGAGGACAAGACGGTCGAGGCCTGGCGGAACCTCTGGTTCCACACGGGCGACTACGTGACGAAGGACGAGGCCGGCTACTACTACTTCGTCGACCGCAAGAAGGACGTCATCCGACGGCGCGGAGAGAACCTCGCGCCGTACGACGTCGAGTCGGTCCTGAACCGCCATCCGGCCGTCTTCGAGTCGGTCGTGGTCGGCGTTCCCTCGCCCCTCGGAGAGGAGGACGTGAAGGCGTTCGTCCAGCTCCAGCCGAGAACCCAGGTGACCGCGAAGGAGCTCTTCGAGTTCTGCATCCAGAACCTCCCGTTCTTCATGGTCCCGAAGTACATCGAGTTCCTCGACGAGATCCCGAAGACGGCGAACCAGAAGGCGCAGCGGTTCCTCCTGAAGGGACGGCGCGGGGAGGCCGAAGTTGACCGCGACACGCTCGGTCTCGTCCTCACGCGTCCATAGCCGCCCGGCCGCCCGTCGCGGGAGGGCCCCGGTTCTCCTCGACACGAACGCCCTCTTCCTGCCCGTCCGCACGCGGTTTCCCCTCGAGGCCGAGGTCGACCGGATCTGCCCGGGGGCATCCCTTTGGGTCCCCGCGTCCGTTCACGACGAGCTCGACCGGCTCGTGGCGCGAGAGGTCCCCGGCGCTCGGGTCGCGTCCGAGCTCGCCCGACGGTTCCCGACGCTCCCCTCGGTCGGACAGGGAGACGCCGCGATCCTCGACGCCGCGCTCCGCCACCGGGCCTGGGTCGTGACCGCCGACCGGGCCTTGGCCGAGCGGCTGCGGGGCCATGGGATCTCCGTCCTCATCCCGCGGGACCGCCAGCGGCTCGAGCTGCTCCGGGGCCACCGGGTCGCCCCGGCCGTGCCAATCTCCGCGGCCCGGCGGAAGCCCCCCCGCCGTCGGCAACGGTTATGAATCGGGCCCGGCTCGTGCGGGCGCTCTGTTCCGAGGTCGATGCGCGACGACGACCGGCTGCTCACAATCCCGGACGCCGAGTTCGGCAGCGGGATCGTCGGAGTGTGCGACATCTGCGGGGCCCGCCAGGCCGTTGTGGTCCTCACCAAGGAGCGGTACAAGCTCTGCGTCCTCGACTTCCTCAACAAGACCTGGATCAAGTCCGACAAGAAACCCGGCGTTCCGCCCCCGGCGTACCGCAGCGAACGGGTCACCTTCGGGACGGGGACCACGCGCTCCGGGAAAGCCCAGGGGATCGTCCTCACGCCGACGAAGACCGCGAAGCACCCGGTCGTCCTTCTGACCCCGGACACCTTCGGGATCACCACCACCCTTCTCGACGCGGCAATCCGGTTCGCGCGCGAGGGGTTCGAGGTCCTGATCCCGGACGTCGCAAAGACGGGGGGCGCGGGGCCCGCCCTGCATCTCACGCTCCGCTCGACGGCTCAGTTCCGGGGAGGGGTGGCGGTCGCTTCCCCGAGCGTCGCCCGCCTCGTCCGGTTCTACTCGGACGCGCTCGATTACCTCCGGGAACGCGACATGGTCGACCCGACCAAGTCCGCGCTCTTCGGGACGTCGTACGGCGCGAGCCTGGCGCTCGCGCTCGCCGCGGAGGACACTCGCCTTGCGGCCGTGGCGCTGGCGTACCCGATGCCGGTCCGACCGCCCGACCTTGCGAACCTCGTCACCGTGCCGCTCCTCTACCTTCGGGGTTCGGCCGACCGGTCCTCATCGAGGTCCTGGGCCCAGCTCGTCCGGGCGAAGTCGGCGAACCGAAGCCTCATCGAGTTCGTGGAGATCCCGAAGGCCCGCCACCATTTCCTCTCCCGGGACCTTGCGGCCTACGACGTCGCCGCCGCTGAGGCCGGCTGGGGTTGGATCGTCTCCTTCCTCAAGCGGAACCTCATTCCTCCGCCGCCGAAGCCACCGACGATGCCACCCAAGCCGGCCGCTGTCGCACCGGGGCCTGCCGTAGCTCCGGCTCCGAAGCCCGCGGCCGCTGCGGTCGCGCCCTCCTCTCCGGTTCCGGCGAGGAGCTCCCCCGCTCCTTCCGCGAAGGCGACGGCCCGCCCCCACTAGCAGCGCGTCCGCCTGTTTCGAGCCATTCTCTTCCGGGAAGGGACCGAACGGATCGGTCGGACCCTGGACCGGAAACCGGCCTATCCCGGATATTCGAAGAACCCCTTTCCGGTCTTGCGTCCGAGACGACCGGCGCCGACGAGTCGACGGAGGAGGGGCGCGGGCCGGTACTTCGGATCCCCGTACTCGCGGGAGAGGACCTCCATGACCTCCAGAACCACGTCGAGCCCGATCATGTCGGCGAGCTCGAGAGGTCCCATCGGAAGGCCGGCCCCCGTCTTCATCGCGAGGTCGATCTCCTTCGGCGAGGCGAGGCCCTCCTCGAGCGCGAACGTCGCCTCGTTGAGGAGGGGAACGAGCAGTCGGTTCACGACGAACGCGGTGGACTCCTTCACTCGGATCGGCACCAGCGCGGACCGGTGGTTGCGAAGGCTGCCCAGAAACGCGATGGTCTCGGCAACGACCTCCTCTCGGGTCTCCACCCCGCCCGCCACCTCGACGAGGGGAAGCGTCGTCGCCGGGTTGAAGAAGTGGATGGCGAGGGTCCGGGGAGCATGCTTCAACCCCCGGGCCAGGTGCGTGATCGAGAGGGATGAGGTGTTGGAACCGATCACGGTGTTCTCGGGGAGGACGCGGTCGAGCTCTTCGAGGACCGGCCGCTTCACGTCCATCCGCTCGAAGACCGCCTCGATCACGAGGTCGACGTCCGCAAAGGGACCATAGTCGGTAGTCCCACGGACCCGGGCGACCACCGCTTCGCCCTCTGCCTTCGAGAACTTGGGGGCGAGCTTCGACCGAACCTTCCCCTTCTGCTCTTCGGTGAGCTCTCCGGCCACGTCGGAGATCTTCCCGATCTCTTTCGTGGCCCGTCCCTCGTGGAATCGGACGAGGTCGGAGACGTAGCCGCGGACCCGGGCGAGCCCCTTCTCTACGAGCGGGGCGTCGACGTCCTTGAGGACGACCTCGACCCCGTTGAGGGCGAGGACCTCGGCGATCGCTGCCCCCATCGTCCCTGCGCCCACGACCCCTGCCTTTGCGACGCGCATAGCCGCTCCGCGCGAGGGACCACGGGGCCGCTACATAACCTATCGGAGAACGGGCCCTCCGGAGGAGCGTTTCCTCCCCCTTCCGGCCGGTCTCGGGCGCATCGCGTCGGTCCCAGGGAACGACGCGCGGCCCAACCTCCCATCCGAAGGTTTAAGGCGCGGACGCGGCTCGCCGGCCTCGCGCGGGGATAGCCCAGCCCGGTAAGGCGCTGGATTGCTAATCCAGTGGTGGTTTCACCTCGGGGGTTCAAAAGGGGGGGCGGACCGACCGACCCCCCGGGATCTCCCCCTCCCCGCGTCCTCACTCGGGCGTCGGCGCTCTCGCCCGGTATAGTGCGCCATCCCGGCGGACCCGAACGAGGGTCCCCACCTCGGGAAGGGACCCCTCCTCGATGGCGAGCACGCGCACAGCGTCCTCGAGCTCCACGAGCGCGAGCGGGTGCGGAGCATGCCAACCCGACGCCGGATACTGAAGCTCCGTCGCTGCGAGGACCCGACCCATCGACGACGCCGCGTAGATCGTGCAGTCGCGCGAGCCGCACCTCGGGCAGGGCCCGTCGTTCGGCAGGAAACGCAGGTGGCACGAAGCGCATCGGGTGAGCTCAAGGGTGCTCGGCTCGGGGATCATGCCGCGCTCCTCCCGAGGATCGTGACGAAGTTGTGCGCGGCGATCCCGCTGACCGTCTGAGCGAGGCCGACTTTCGGCGCTCGCGCGACCGCGTGGGCCCCCGCCTCTCCCCGAAGCTGCAGAGCGACCTCGGCGATCGACGTGAGCCCGGTGGCCGCGATCGGATGACCGCGCCCGATGACGCCCCCGCTCGGGTTCACGGGGAGACGGCCATCGAGCCCGACCCACCCCTTCTCGAACCACTTCGCCCCTTCGCCCGGCCCGCAGAACCCGAGGTCCTCGAGATGGATGAGGAGGAACGGCGAGAAGGCGTCGTGGACCTCCAGGACCTCGACCTCCTTTCGCGTGAGGTGGGCCGCCTCGTACGCACGACGGGCCGCAGAGCGCGTGGCCGCGAAGGTCGTGAGCTCCTCCCGGTCGACGAGCCGGAGCGCGTCCAACCCCTGGCCGAGACCGAGGACGCTCGCCGGCCCGGCCCCCTTCTCGAGGACCACCGCGGCCGCGCCGTCCGAGATGGCAGAGCAATGGAGCAATCGGAGCGGAAGGGCCACGGGTCGGCTCGCGGCCACCTCCTCGACGGTGACGGCCTTCTGGAACTGCGCGTTCGGGTTCCGAACGGCCATCGCCCGCGCGTGCACGGCCGCGAGGTCGACCGCGTGAAGGGAGACGCGGTGCGCCGCGAGGTACCTCTGGGTCACGAGGGCCGCGAGCCCCGGCATCGTGGCGCCGGCGGCGACCTCGCTTGAGTGGAGCGCGGCCGAGAGCTCCTTCGTGATCTCGGCGGTGGAACGGTCGGTCATCTTCTCGGCCGCCACCACGAGGGCTCGCTCGTACCGGCCGGTCTCGAGCGCGAGCACCGCCGCGTGGAACGCCATTCCCCCGGTACCGCTCGAGGAATCCACACGGAAGCCGGAGGCCGACTCGAGCCCGAGGCGACCGGCGAGCCGGGGGAGTAACGCCTCCCGGCCGTGGGGTCCCTCGGCAAGCATCGATCCGACCACCACTAGGTCGATCGGCTTGCGGCCGACTCCCTCGAGGGCGAGGTTGGCGGCCTCGGCGGCCAGGTCGATCAGCCCCTCGGTGCGCTTACCAAACCGGCCCATGCCGACCGACGCAACGTGGACGGTCATCGGCCCGCCATCTCCTCCGGGGGTTCCATGAGGATGAGGGCTCGATTGAGGAACCGGGAGAGTGGCAGCCCTTCTTCCCATCGGAGGATTCCGTTTCCCTCCGACGTCCGACTGACCGGGGGAAGCTCCCGGAATATGAGACGGAGGATTCCGGTCCTGGGCAGGTCTCCCGCGACGAATAGTCGCCAGGTTTCGCTACCACGCAGGCCGACCCGACGGTAGGCGTACATGACGGCGAGCCCGACCCGGGTCACCGCTTTCCGGTGGGCTTCGAGCTGTTCGTTCGCCCGTCCACTGGCGGCCGAAAACCGGATCACGGGTTCGGAGGACGCCTTCACTTCGATCGGGAAGGGGTACTCCCGCCTCAGGGCGACCAGGTCGAACCCCAACGATCCGGCAGCTCGGATGATGAGGAACGGTTGGTCGATCAGACGCTCGAACTCCTTGCGTTCGGTCGGGGGCAGGACGCGCGAGTAGCTCCGGACGGCCTCCGGCTGTCCCTCGAGAAGACTGCGAAGCTCCCGTTCGTAGGCGGAAGCGCTGCGTCCGACCACGGTAGGAGACTCCTTCGGTGGGATAATATAAGTCGGTCGGGAGACTCGCGTTGGAAGGTGGCAGCTTCCGCCGGCCTTGAGATCCTCGCCTCGGACCTTCCGGTCGCCCGCGTCCTCGCCGGGGTGGTCGCGGACTCCGACCGGCGGCGCACGGTTCGCGGTCTCGCGGCCCAGCCGGCGCGGTTCCGCCTCTCGGAGCTCCGGACACGGATGCTCCGGGACCGGGTATTCCAAGACTCGTCCCGCCTCTTGACCCGTCTCAAGCGTCGGGGCCTCCTTCTCGAGCTCCCCGAGGGACGCGGCGAGAAGGTCTACCAGGTCCCCTACCCCGAGGAGCTTCGCCAGCTCCTCCTCGATGAGGTCGTGCGCTCGGAAGCCGTCGAGACGAGCGCACTCGGCCCGGTCCCGGATGAGCGGGCCGAGATCCGGGCGATGGACGGGGAGTTCCTTGACCGACTCCGAGAGGTGCTGCGCGACCGACTGGAAGCGACCGTCGAGTTCGGAAAGAGGTTCGACGTCCAGAAGCTCGCGACGTACCTCAAGGGCCTCTTCGGAGAGGAGCTTTACTTCGATTCGCTGATCTCGCTCCTCCAACAGTACGCGCTCGCCGACGCCCCACTCCTCGCTCCCACCGGACGACCGACCGGCACGACCGGTTTCCACCTCGCCCTCTTCGGACCGCCCGGAACCGGCAAGACGTTCTCGATCGACGACGTGATCCGGGGGAACCCCCGAAGCGGCGTTCCTCCCCACGGCCTCCCCGGGCGGAACCGCTACTGCGGCGGGATCACTCCCGTCCAGTTCCTCCGGGTCGGAGCCGCCTACACGGGGCGGACGTTCAACTTCATCGTTCCCGAGTTCAACGACTGGTTCAAGTACCGTGGGATGGTCGAACCGCTCAAGCTCGTGATGGAGCAACGGGAAGTGAAGTGGGAGACGACCTTCGGCACGGTCGGCCCGTACACGTTCCGCTCGTTCTTCTCGGTGAACTACAACGTGCGCACTGTCGGGGCCCAGGACTACTGGACCACCATCGCCGACCCGAACTTCGCCGCGCTCGAGGACCGGATGCTGCTGCGGTTCCACCCAATGACCCGCGCGCGGTTCCGCGCGGTCGAAGCGGCCTCGGAGCGCCTCGAGCTCGGCGAGATCGACTTCGCGCTCGCGGAGAAGATCCGGGACCACCTCACTCTGGTCTACGCCGCGGAGACGGGGCACCCGCTCGTGGCGGGGAAGTTCCGGCTCCGACCGGTGCGTCTCGAGCGGGCGCTCTACGAGAAGCTTCGGGAGGTGTCGGAGCGGGCGCTCAAGACCACCGACTTCCCGAAGTTCTCCCCACGCCTCAAGGCGCGGGCCGTCCGCCTGGCCGCGGCGGCCTCTCTGCTCACGTACTTCGCGTCCCCTTCGACCGAAGCGGTGAAGATCGGGAGCGAGGAATCGGAGTTCGCCCGTCGTTTCTACGAGGAGGAGATCCGTGCCCGAGAAGGTCGTCACGGAAGCGCGGCCGGCTAAGCGAACGAGGACCGTCCGGTTCCGGCGGCCCTCCGCGGAGCTCGTTCAGCGCGTGGCCCGAAGGGTCGTGCGCGGCGCCAAGGCCTCGTTCTCCTCCCAGGCCGAGTTCCGGAAGGCGCTCCTCAAGCAGCTGCGGCGGGACGAGCCGCTCGCGGTCCTCGGGGGACCTCGGCTACGACGTCTCCTCATCGACGTCCCGGGCGTCCGCATGAGCGTTCGCTTCACCGAGCGGCCCAGCGCGCGGCCCCTGGTCGCATGCCCCGTCTGCAGCTCTCCGCTCGTCCCGATCCACAACCGGACACTCACGGGAGGCACGGTCGTGCTCGGCCAGCGGTGCACGCGATGCGATTACTGGACCCACGGGACGCGAAGGGTACCCGTGCGCTACCTCTTCTCGGAGGCCGGGATCGACGGGCGGCCCCGGCGGTCGGTGCCTCTCAAGGGCGCTCCCCCGTCCTCGAACTGACTCGCTCACCAACTAGGGAGGAACGTAGGGCGGTACCGGTCCCGCGGGGGGATGCTCTGTCTTGCGCCGGGCCGCGAAGAAGAGCACGATCGCTCCCACCGCTCCCCCGAAGATCAACCCCAGGAAGAGACCCGCGGTGAACCCTCCGCCGGCCGAAGGGACGCTCCCCGACGAGCTCGAGTTCTCGGCGATCACGACCTGGAAGCTGGCGGTCACGTTCGTCCCGACCGCGTCCTTCAGCGTTACGCCGACCGAGTACGTCCCGGGGGAAGCGTAGCTGTGGTTCGTCCGCAGCCCGGTTCCGTACGAGCCGTCGCCCCAATTCCATTGGACGGTGTACGGAGGAGTCCCTCCGGTCACCGATGCCGAGAACGGGATCGGTGTCCCGGGCGCGCCCGGGCTCGCGGCCGAGGCGTTCTCGGAGGAGAACTTCGCACCGAGCGGCGGGTGCACCACCACCGAGACCGAAACGTTCGCGCTCACGCCGAGCGCATCGGTGTAAGAGAAAGCGACCGTGTAATTCCCGGCGCGGGTCCAGGCGTGCGTCGCGTTCGGTCCGGTCCACTCATTCGAGTCCCCGAACGTCCAGCTTTCCGAAGTGACCCCCGTGCCGCCGCTCACCACCGCCTGCAGGGTGATCGGCAGGTCCACATCGGTTTCATTCCCTGGCGAAAGGGTGACAGCCACCGTGGGCCGTGGCGCGACGACGACCAGGGCCGTTGAGTTGCTGGTGACGCCGATCGCGTCGCGGACCTCGGTCGTGACGACGTAGTCCCCGGGACTCGTGTAGGCGTGGGTCGCGCCGGGAGTGGAGGCGCCGGTCCCGTCCCCGAACGACCACTGGTAAACGTACGGGGGAAGACCATTCGAAGCAACGGCGGTCCCCACCCACGGGACACCGACGTCCAGGTGGGGGAAGGTAGAGGGGGTGAAGGTGGTCCGGACCGATAGAGCGTGGAGGACGGTGAGAGAGGTCGTAGCGTTCACGGACACCCCCAATGAGTCGGTGACCTTCACGGTCAGGGAGTACGATCCCGCCGCCGAGGGAGTGCAGTTGAACTCGAGCTGCCCCGAAGGGGAGCAACCGGGGGGCAGCCCGAGAAAGGAGACCGTGGAGTTCCCCGCTCCTCCCTGGTACGTCACGCCCACCGTTGTCGAGGAGCCCAGGTCAACCGTCGAAGGGGTCGCCGCGAAGTAAGTGATCTCGGGGGGGCTTGCGAGAACGCTGATCGTTCCCGAGAGTGCGTTCGCCACCCAGATCATCGCGGTACCCTGGGCTTCCTCGTTTCCCGAAGGAACGACCGCGAACGCATCGGGGGATTCGCCGACCGGTACGTCGATGGTCGAGGACTCGCTCGCTGGGATCGAAGAGCCGTCAAGCACCGTGACCATTCCCTGCAGTCCGGGAAGCAGACCGACCGACGCGACGTACACGGCCTCCCGAGAGGGTTCGTACACTTCGGAGAGGACCCTGTGGGAACCGCCCAGGAGCACGGGACCGCCGTCGACCTCAAGCGAGCTCCCGTTCACGAGCGAGACCGAGTCGCCCGCAGCGTAGACCTGGTCGTCCGCCGGGTCGAACGCCAGGCTCGTGACGTTGGCGCCGACATCGATCCCCGGGCCCGTAACCACCCCGAAACCATAGACCCAGACCTTGAGCACGTCCGGAGTGACAAGGAGGAAGACATTGGAATCGGAGGAATCGACCGCGATCCCCTGGGTCGCCATCGACGCGGGGGTCAGTCCCGTGAAGATCATGGGAGTGAGGGTCGTGAGATTCACCGCCACGTACCCCTGGACACTGTTCGCGAGCCAGAGGTAATTGTGGGAACTGTCCACGACAAGCTGGCTACAGTTCCCGGAGAGCGAGCTCACCGCTCCCTGCAGCTTCCCGGTCGAGGCGTTGTACACTTGGACGCCGCTTGTATTGCCCACGAACCACCGGTCGTGGGTCGGGTCGCTGGCGATCGAATTGGGGGCTGTGATCGTCGATACCGGGGGCGAGGATTGCGTGAGACCTTTCTGGTTGAGAGCCAGAACGAGCGAGCCAGCGGTCGCCGACGCAAGTACGGTCGACTGCCTCGCAAGATACGTCATCGAACCGATCGCAGGAGCAGTGGTCGGCCCGGCCGGAGTCGCCACTCGAGACGTGAGGTTGATGGACTCGAGAATCCGCGCGTGAGAAGTCCAACAGAAGACCGATCCGCTTTGGGGGTCCAAAACCAGCTGAGCTGCGTCTTGACTAACCAGAATCGGCGAAGGATTGGGGAATGCGGTTGTCGCATTCACTGTGACTAATTCGCCGCTGGATGCACTCCCCAAGACGAATTCGGTGCCGTTCGCAGACGTGGTTGCAGGGACGAAACCCAGTCCGACCGGTACGATGGAGTTCACGACGGTCGGGATGTTGGCATGAACGATCGTGGCGTACTGGCTCGATGGAATTGTCGCAACAAGATAGTCACTTCGCGGCGAAAAAGCCAGACCTACGGCCGGCCCGTCAGTGAGCGGGATACTGATTGGAGCACCGCCGATTAATGTAATGTTTATCACCGAAAGATGCGGATTGCCCGCGCCTACTGCGTTTGCGACGAAGACGAACCCGTCTTGTGGATCGTCAACTATGGAGACTGGATCCGACCCGACCGAGATGCTTGGCGACTTCACCGTGTCGTTCAACGTGTTGATCACGGTAACGTTCGCCGAGCCCGAATTCGCGACAAAGAGCTGATTGGTGTTCTCGTCGAACGCCAATGCAGCGGGCGTCGAACCGACGGGGATCCCGGCGTCGACCATCGATCCCGTGACGGGATTCACGACGGCGACCGAGTTCTCGGCCGGGAGCGTCGCGTAAACGTACCCGTTCGAAGGGTCGTACGCAAGGGCGGAGGCGTTGGATAGGTTGGTGATCAAGCGGTCGAACTGCCGGGTCGCGAGGTCGTAGACGGCGACCGGCGCGACATTCGGGGTGGGATAGCCCGCGACCGCGACGCTCCGCTGAGGGAACCAGAGGCTGTCGGTCGAGGGGACGTAAGCCGGGCTTCCCACCTGCCAAGAGGAAACGCTCGCGGTAAAGCTGCCCGGGAGCGAGCTGTTGTAGCCGGGGAAGACCGTCCGCACGACGGACCCGGCGGAGCCGGTCGAAAGGGGGCTCGCGCGGGGGATCCCAATCTGCCGCGAGCTCGGGACGACCGAGACCGCCGCTCGGGAGCTCACGGACGATGCGGTCGACGATCTCGGGACGGCCGGTGCGTCGTGGGACGGGGCGGCCGGCGCGCCCACCGAAACGAAGAGGGCGCTCCCGAGGACGAGGCCCACCAGGGCGATCGCCACGACGGCGCGCATTGACCCGGGACGAGAGGGAGAGGGAGAGGCAGCTCGACCCCGCCCGAGATACATGCCGGCCCGAATCAGGAACTCCGGTATTAAACAGAGGAGGACCGGGTCCTTACATCGTCCGGATGACGCGGCCGGCGTGTCCGTCGATCAGGACCACCACGTTCTCGTTCTTGTGCTCGAACCGGAAGTACCAGATCGGCGTGTGGAGCAACTCTCCCTCGGAGACCTGAACCTGGCAGTTCAGGCCCGAGACCATGTGGTGCTTCTGGTGCGCCGCTTCCGACTGGAGCTGCTTCACGAACGCTTCGGCGGCGAACTTCGCGGCGTCCTCGCCGAGGTCCCCGTTCAAGATCGGCGCGGTGTTCGGGATCGCCTTCTTGTCGAAGAACGTCCGGTCCTGGAGCGAGAACTGGTAATCCTTCGGCTGGTAGGCGCTCATCGCCTTCACGGCCACGACCGGGTACTCGTACTGGCCGGAGATCGTCTCCGAGCGGGTCGGGTTCACGACCGGACCGGCCATGATCGGTATGACCGTGAAGCCACCGCGCCGGCCTCCGAGAGCACTCCCGAGGAGCGCGCCGGCGGCGATCGTGCCGGCGGTCGCCCCGACGCTCGTAGCCACCGCCTGGTACTGGTACGTGGTGCTCGCCGACGCCGGCATCACCCAGAATGGGACGTAGCTCAGGTGCTCCTCGATCACCTTCGATTCCTCGAGGAAATGTCGGTGGAGAAGTCCCTGGTCGAGGTACCCCCGGACGATGGTGAGCGCGGCGTTCCGGTCCGCCACGGAGAGCGGAAGCATCGTGTGCTTCGAGATCTCCTTCCATCCCTGCCCACCGAGGGTGACGGAACCGCCGCAGTAGTCGCACGTGATCACCATCTCGCCGAACGACGGCTTGATCGGCGCGCCGCACGCCGGGCACTTGAGCTCCTGGACCCCGGCCGCGGCGACCGTCGCTCCCGGGGCCGGTGGGGCCGCGGCCGCGCCGGCCGGCGGAGGAGCGGCGCCCGCGCGGTTGGTGGGCGTCCCGCACTTCATGCAGAACTGCGCGTCGTCGGGAACCTGGGCCCCGCACTTGATGCAGAACGCCATCGTTCCTCCCCTCCTCGGCGAATGTGAACCGACCCGTCCCTGCCCGCGCTCGACCTGCCGTATCTAGAGCGGGGCCCCGCAATTCGAGCAGAACTTTCCCGAGCCGGGAGAGTCCGTGCCGCACTTCGGGCACTTTCGGGCGGGCAGCGGCGCGAGCGAGGTGCCGCAGTTCGCGCAGAACTTCACGCCTGGGGTCGTCGGCTGGCCGCACTTCGGGCACGGAGGACCCTGGGCGGCGGCTGCGGCGCCGGCCGGCGCCATCGCGCCCATCGGGCCCCCGCAGTTCGGGCAGAACCGGGTCCCCGCAGGAACCAAGGTGGCGCACTTCGGACACGGCTGGCCGGGACCGGGGCCGTACATCCCCTGCATCTGGCCCGACATGCCGTAGCCGATCCCGAGGCCGGCGCCGAGACCGACCCCAGCGCCCGCGAGCGAGCCGGCCGCGCCGGTCGGGTTCGCGGCGGCGGTCGTCATCGCCTGTCCCGCCTGGTACTGCATGTAGTTCACGCCGAGGACGCTCATCTCGCTCCGTGTGTTGACGGCCTTCTGGACGTCGTCGGGGAGGTTGATCGAGAGCCCCTGGAGCTGCTTGATCTCCACGCCGAGAGGGCTAAAGTGCTGCGGAGCGAAGCCGAGCACCGCCTGCTCGATGGTGGTGAGCTGGGTCGCGAGGTCGGTGACCCGCATGCCCTGGTCCTTGAGCTTGCCGAGGCTGTTGTAGACGAGAATGACCATCTGGTCGCGGAGCCGGGCCTCGACGTCGGGGGTCGTGACGGCCCCGAACGTCCCGACGAACTGGTTGATGAAGTTGTCCGGCGCGGCGACGTTCCAACGGTACTGGCCGAAGACCCGGAGCTGGACGAGCCCGAAGTCCGCGTCGCGGAACACGTACGGCTCGGTGCTCCCGAACTTCCCGTCGAAGATCCGTCGCTGGAGGTAGTACACCTCCGCCTCCTGGCGGACCCCGGAGAGCTCTTTCACGAGCCCTCCCACGATTGGCGCGTTGATGCTCGTCAGGGCGTACCGGTCCGGGCGCTCGATGTAGGCGAGGACCTTTCCGTCCCGGTAGAAGACGGCGGTCTCGTCCTGGCGCACCACGATGTTGTCGTTGAACCGGATGTTGCGCGGGACGCGCCACATCACGTTGGCGCCCTTGTACACGTCCTCCCAGTTGATCGTCGTCGCTCCGATGAGACTCCCGCCCTTCGCCGGAATCGGCGCGTTGGTGACCATGTTTGAATCCTCCCTCTCGTTCGTTCCTTCCTGACTCGCCTACGACACTCGAATTCCCTCGATCACTTGGATGCGGGCCTTGAACGCCTGCTCGAGCTGGTTGACCTGGCCGCGGGCGGTGGCCACGAGGGATTGCACCGGCCCCGCGTTCGCCCCCGTCGCAAGGGACGGGAGCGGGGCGACCGTCTGGTTCAGCTGGTCGGCCGCGAGCACGAATCCGAAATCGTACTCGTACAGGCGGTCGAGCTGTTGGGGGTTGATGCGCACGGCGGGCGAGATGCCCGTGTACCCCTGCTCCGCGAACCGGATCTGGCCTTCGAGACGAAGGAGGTCCGAGATGATCGGGGCAAGGTCGTAGAGCGCCTGGAACTGGTTCGAATTCGTGAGCGCCGTGCGGGCGTTCTCGATCGTCGTGCGGGCGTTCTTCACCTTGTCCGCCACCTGGATCCGGACGAAGCTGTCGGCCGCTCGGATGTCCTCGCCCTGACGGTAGCCGCGGAAGCCCGGGATGAGGAGCTGCAAGCGCTTGAGGGTCCCTCGGTTGTCCTCGACTTTCTCCCGGAGGTCGACCGGGGGAGCGTTCGCCGGAGCCAGGGTGCCGGTCGAGCTTCCGCCCTGCGTGAACAAAGACGAGCCGCAGATGTTGCAGAACCGCGAGCCGGGCGGCGAGACGGAGCCGCACTTCGGGCACGTCAGAGGGACGTTCGCGGGCGGTGGGGGCGGGGGAGGTGGAGGGGTCGCCATGTTAGGGGCTCCGGGGAGGAGAGGAGGGAGGCGGGTTCGCGTCCGGCGGAGGAGCGGTGGTGGGCACGCTCGGGGAGTTCGCGGCCGCGTACGAGAACGCCGAGGGGGCGGGTTCGTTCCGCCACGCCGCCCGCGGCACCTGCTGGTTCTCGGTCGCGCGGACCGCGCGGATCCGCCAGGCGATGAGCACGACCGTGACGATCAACACGACCAGGAGGATCGCGAGTCCGATCAATTGGTCGATGGTGGTGATGCTGCTGATGTAGTACGGGCCGAGCCCGACGGTGAGGAACAGGACCGCGAAGCCCATGCCGAAGAACCCCCACGCGAGGGACCGTTGGTACGTCGGGTCCCGGGAGAACGATTCCATGAGGTACGAGCCGAGCGCGAAGACCAGCGAGACGCTCCCGATCAGGAGGAGGGCGGTGTAGTGTTGATTCGTCGGGAACGCGTAGTAGAACAGCAGGAACACAACGATCGCCAGAATCAGGAACAACGCCGTGAGGAGCGCTCCGCTCCACCGTGTGCGAACGGGCGGCAAGGCCGAGGACGTGGTCGTCATCGTACGGTACCCGAGGCAATGAAGCCCCTTCCGCTATAAGAGCTCAGGTGCCGCCTTCCAGTCCGGTCGATACTATAGACGCGGCTCGTCGTCCGGTTTTTCGCGTCGCGGTCGAGGCGGGGCCACGACGGGCGTCGGGGTCTCGGGTTCCGCGGGCGTAGGGCCCTTCGCAGGAGGAGACGGGGGGGCGGAAGGTGGTGGGGATCCCTTGGGGGCGGCCTTCGTGCCCGCGGACCCTGCCGGGCGCGGATGCTCCGTCCCCGGCTTGGCCGCCTTGGCCGGCGGTTCCGGCCTCGCAGAGGACGGCGCCTTCGTCGCGTGGGGCTCGTGATGCAAGGCTTCGGTCTTCGCCGCCGAGGGCTTCCGTTGGAAGACGCCCTTCATCCCGGTGAGCGGCCCGCCCCGAGCGACCGGGTGGCCGGACGGCGCCTCGACGGTGACCCCCTCGAGGGGACGCGAGGTCACGGTCGTCACGGGTTGGCCGCACTTCGGGCAGTTCGGGAACTGGCCCACGCAGTGTTGGCAGAGCGGAGCGCCGCACGAGTGGGAAACGGAGGCGATCCCCCCGCATCCGATGCAGCGCAGGGTGGTGGGGGTCCCCGCGCCCGAGGAAGGGGTCGGGGAGGGAAGGACGGAGGGCACGGACGGCTCGCCCGTCGAGGGTCCCCATTCGGCCGTCGGGGCCGGGACCACGACGGTCTCCTCCTCTGCGAGCCCTCCCATCGCCGCCGCGGGAACGGTCGGCTCCTCCCCGGCCTCGCCTCCCGCCCCGGCCGTTTCGCGGGCGCGGAACTCCGGAGAGTACGCCCCGAGGTCGAGGGTGGGAAGCGGTGCGTGGACGGCGGAGCCCGCCTGCTCGACGACCTTGATGAGACGCGCCTTGTAGATCCCGACGCGCAGCGTGCGGACGATTTGGAACAGTGTGCGCTGCTCCTCCGGAAGGACGAGCGCCTTGCGGGCGAGCTCTTCCACGTCGGGCGTGAGCTTGAGGTTCTCCGGTCGCAGGTCGGCCTCGAGGACCGCCTTCAGATACCCGAACAACCGCTCGATCTGGTCGAGGGAGTACGCCGGCGGGGAGAGGACGGCCACATCGGCGAGCGTGAACCCCCTTCGCTCGATGCCCGGGGGACGGTGCTCGAGGGCCGATGTGATGAGGTGGTACGAAGCGTTCTCGAGGTCCCGGACCTCGTTCGCCTCGAGCCGGTTCAGGTCGACCTTCACGTTCCGGCCGATCGAAGAAAGGACCGGCTCCAGGAACTCGTACGGGACGTGCAGGGTGACGAAGAGGTCGTTCTTCGTGACCGTCCGGTGGATCCGGGCCTCGAGCAAAAGCGCCTCGCGGGCGTACCTCTGGATCTCGGCGTCCCGGGTCTTCTGGAGAGCGAGCTTCTTCCCGTCCTTGGCCGGTCCGAAGTCCGAGTCCAGGGCCAGCGCGCGGTCGAAGTTCGTCTGGGCGTCCGCCGGGCGACCCGTGGCGAGCAACGCCAGGCCCCGGCTGGTCCAGGCCTGCTTGTTCGTCGGCTCCGCCTCCGTTGCTCGCTCGTAAAAGGCGAGCGCTTCGTTGGGATGCTCCATCCGTTCGGCGACGAATCCGGCGCGGAGGAGGACCTCCGCGTCGGTGGGCCGGAGCGCGAGAGCGTGGGCGAACGCCGAGGCGGCCTCGGGCCACTTCTGCCGCGCCACGCCGAGCTCTCCCGCGCGGACCCAGAGCGCGACGCTCTTCGGGAGCGTCTCGACGCCCTTCTTCACCGCCTCGCTCGCGGAATCCCACTGCCCGAGGCCGCTGTGCGCCTCGGCGAGGAGCAGGTAGAGCGACTCTTGCGGAGGGACCTGGGGGATCGCCGCGCGAAGGAACTCGACGGACTCGGCGTGCTTTCCCTCGTCGAGCATCGACCGGCCGATGCCGGCGAGCGCGACCGGCGACGTGGGGTCCTTCTGGCGGACCTCCTCGTACGCGGCGCGTGCCTCGGCGGGCCGCTCGAGCGCCCCGAGGATCTCGGCCCGCAATAGGAGGGCGGCGACGCTCGACGCGGAACCGGCCGGGACGGCCTTCATCCCCTCGTCCAGGACCTCGAGGGCGAGGTCGGGGCGGCCCGCCGTGAGACGAAGGCGCGCTCGCCGCGTCGCGATCTCGACCTTCATCATCGGGTCGAGCGCCGCGGCCTTCTCGTACGCCTCGTTCGCTTCGTCGGTCTTGCCGAGCGCGGCCGCGAGGTCGCCTCTCTCGAGGTGGAGAGTAGCGTCCTGGGCCTCGGGGGCCGCGGAGGCGAGGAGCCGGCCGAGCGTCTCGTACGCCGCCTCCGTCTCCTTCGTGTCGCGGTGGAGCCGGTACATTTCGAGGAGGGCGGGGCCGTTCTCGGGTTCGAGCAAGAGGACCGCCTTCAGCGAGTAGAGGACCTCGCTCGGCCGTCCGAGCGCGCGGAACGCGTCGGCGCGGGCCTTCCACGCCGCGAGGTCGTTCGGGTCCTCCTTGAGGAGGGGGTCGACCATCTGGACGGCCTCGGGGTACTGCCCCGCCAAGAAGAGGGTCTCCGAGAGCGCGAGACGACCATGTCGGCTCTTCGGGTCGACCTCGAGCCCGCGACGGTAGTACGTGATCGCGTCCGCGTAGGCGCCTTGCGCCCGCAACGCCTCGGCGACCTCGAAGTAGGAGTGGGGGTCGCCGTGAGCGGCCTGGACCGCCAGCTGGAGGACCTGGAGCGCCTCCGAACGGTTTCCCGTCCGCAACAGGAGCTGCCCCTTCTTTCGGAGGAACAGCGGGTTCGTCGGCTCCCGGCGCAGGAGCACGTCGAGCAGCTGGAGGGAGCGGGCCTCCTGACCGACCTCGGCCGAGACCTCCGCCGCGCCCCACAGGAGGTCGGGGTCGTCGAGCCCGCCCCCAATCGCACGGCCGTACGCCTCGATCGCCTCGGTGTACCGGCCGGTCTCCCGGAGGGCGTGGCCGAGCTCCTTGAGGACATCGTGTCGGACGTAGTTGCCCTCGCGCTTCAGGAACGAATCGTACGCGCGGATCGCGCGCTCCGGGTCGTTCACCAACCGGGAGGCGCGCGCGATGCCGAGCTCGCTGATGTCGGCGACCTCCGGGTCGGTCGAGGCTCGTTCGTACGCGACGAGCGCGGTGCGGGCGGCCTGCTCCCGCTCGGCGGAGCCCTCGGGTCGGTCGTAGGCGAGGGAGAGGTACAGGTTGCCGCGCTCGACCGCCACGTCCGTGCGGGTCGGGTCGAGGCGGAACAGTTCGTCCAGGACCGGCGCGACCTGCGCTGGGTCGTCGGTCCGCGCCACGACCTCCTTCTTCTCGAGGAGGTACGGGAGTTCCCCGGGATGGGCCTCGAGGAGGGCGTCGTACGCCCGCAGGGCCCCCGGTACGTCCCCCGCCGCCGACAACGTACGGGCCAGCTCGAGCTGGGCCTCGAGGTCGTGAGGCTCCTCCGCGAGCACGGCCTCCGCGAACTCCCGGACCGACCCGGAGTCCCCTCGCGCCCGCGCGAGGTCGAGGGCCTTCCGGAGCTCGGTGAGCGCGTGGGGATGGACCTTGAGGAGCCGGCGGTACGCCTCGATTGCCGCGTCGGGGTGCTCGCTCGCGAGCTCGAGGTCGGCGATCCCTCGGAGGGCCTCGAGGCTGTCCGGTTGGACCTCCAGGATGGCATGGTAGGCCTTGAGGGCGGTCTCGACCCGGTCGAGACGGAGCGCGAGGTCCCGTAGGTCGAGGAGGTTCTGGAGGTTCCTTGGGTCGATCTGGAGGATCCGCTCCCGGGCCAGGATCGCGAGGTCCGGCGAGGTCGGCTCGGACAGCCGCGCGAGTTCGTTGAGGGCGCCCGCTTCCGGCGCGTTCGTTCCCTCCACGATCCCCTTTGCGATCGGAATCGCCTCTTCGGTCCGGCCGAGCTGGAAGAGGATGTGGGCCCGCAGGAGCGCGGCCCGGGCGTCGTCCGGGTGGGCCTCCCGCACCTTCTCGAGGGGCACCAGCGCCTCGGTGAGATTCCCGACGGCCACGAGGAGCTCGGCCCGCGCGAACAGGAGTTCGAGGTCCTCGGGATTCGTCTTCAGGAGCTCGTCGCAGGCCGCGAGGGCGGGGAGCTCTCCTCCGAGAGCGCGGGCGAGCGTGAGCTTCTTGCGGAGCGCCGCAGGGTTCGTCGGGGCGAGCTTGAGGGCCTTGTCGACGAACTGTGTCGAGGACGCGTCGAGGTCCTGGGCCCGGAGGTACGCTTCGACCGCCTCGTCCGGCCGCCCGAGGAGCCGGAGCGCGTCGGCTCGCGTCGCCCACAATCCCTTGTCGTGAGGGTTCCCCTCGAGCGCGCGCTCGACGAGCGTGAGGACCTCCGCGAGGTTCTCGTTCTGCGCGAGCAGGATGAGCGCCTTGTCGTGGAGAAGGGAGACGCTCCCCGGGGTGAACTCGAGCCCGAGGTCCGCCGCCCGGCGGGCGAAGTCCGGCTGCGAGGTCCGGTAGAACGCCATCGTGACCTCGTGCAGCATCGGGGTGATCTCGGCCGCCTCGTTCCCCAGCGCCGAGCGGTTCTGCTCCACCGAGGCGAGGAACCCCTTGAGCGCGGCCGTGAACCGGGCCCGGTCCGGACGCCCTTCGGCCTCCTGGACGGCGCGGAATCGTTGACGGACCTCGTCGATCGGCGACCCCGACTCGCCCGATGCCGTGGGATCTGCTTCGCCCATCCGCGCCGGCGGACGGCCGTGACGTCATAAATACGTTCGTCCTCGAGGGGAACCGGCCGCGCCGGCGCTCGTCCTCACGGTTGAAGCGACGGCGGGTCGGGAAGAGCGCTACCGATGATCCCTCTCGGGAACCGAAAGTCGATATTCGACCCGGTGCACGGAACGATCCTCCTGGACGGGCCCGGCCTCGCCCTCATCGGTACTCCGGAGTTCCAGCGGCTCTGGGGCATCCGGCAGACCGGGTTCGCCCATCTCGTCTTCCCCGGCGCGAACCACACACGGCTCGAGCACTCGCTCGGGACGTTCTGGGTCGCCGGGCAGATGGCCGACCGGCTCGGTCTCGACGGTCTCGCGCGACGCCGCGTCACCGCCGCGGCCCTCCTTCACGACCTCGGACACGGACCGTTCTCGCACACGTTGGACGGACCGATGGTCGAGGTCCTCGGCATCGGCCACGAGGGGATCTCGCGCTCTCGCATCGAAGGAACCGATGCCTTTGGACCCGCGTCGAGGGCGGAGGTCCCATCCATCCTCGAACGGTACGAGCTTCGCCCGAAGGAGGTGGCGGACCTCGTCGATCCGAAACGCGGCGTCGCCTCTTCGAACCTAGAGCGGGCCATCCTCCACAGCGCGGTGGATTCCGACCGGATCGATTACCTCCAGCGGGACGCGCACTACACCGGCGTCGGTCATGGAGCCGTCGACGCGGGACGGTTGCTCGAGACGATTCGAGAGGAGAGCGGTCATCTCGCCTTCCTGGAAAAGGGTCGTGCGGCGGTCGAGGGGTTCCTGGTCGGTCGGGCCCTCATGTACTCGGCCGTGTACTACCACAAGACCGTACGCGCCGCCGAGATGATGGCGCAAGCGGCGTTCGAGCGGCAACCCGGGTATCCCGAGGGCGTGCGCGAAGAGTTCCGGTTCACCGACGGCGAGCTCTTGACCGAGCTCGCGCGCGAGGGTGGGATCAGCCGGGCACTCGCGGAGAACCTGAAGTCCCGCCGCCTCTACAAACGGGCATTGGGGTGGAGAACCGTCTCGGGGTCGGCTCGCTCGGGGTGGCGGCGGATGCTCCGTCACCCCGAGGAACGACGCGCGACGGAGGATGCGGTGGCCGCCGCGATCCGGAGCCCCCCGGGGTCGGTCCTCATCGACCTCGCCGGTCTCGAGGCGCGCACGGCCGCGGGGGACGAATGGGGATCGGTGCGGGTCCTCCAGGACGGGCACACGACGTTCCCGTTCCGCGCGCCCGGACCCTGGCGCTCTCTTTCGGCTCGGCCGCCGTCGGACTGGGCCGTGAGCGTGTACGTGACGCCCCGCGCGCGCGCCGCCGCCGCCCGATGGCTCTCTCGCGACCATTCGGTGATCCCGTAGGCTCGACGCCGGTCCGAGCGTCCCGCGCCCCCGAGCGAGGGTCGCGGCGTCCGTCGGCTCAGCCGAGGACGATCCCTTGAGCGGTGATCGCGAACGGCCGTCGTTCCGGATCGTGCGCGCAGCCGCGCATCCGGACGATCTTGATCTGACGGACGGAGCGGTCCCCGACCCACTTGCGCGTGAGGAGGATCTCGCCTCGGGTCAGCACCTCCTCGGGCGTGAGGACCCCGGGGTCGCTCGGGGAGGCCATGATGAGCGTGGTCACTTCCGACTCGGAGAGGAACCGGAGGAGCGATTGGATCTCGGTCCGCTCGGCCTGGGGGTCGACCGACGACTTCACGGCGAACCGTCGGATCGATGTGATCGAATCGACCACGACCCGCTTGAACGGCAGGCTCGCCATCTGCTGCCGCAGCTTGAGTTGGATCCCCTGGATGGCGATGTCCTCCGCCTCGCCCGCCCGCTTCGCCTCCGCCGAGAGCTCTCGCATGGTCTTGAGGTCGTCCATCGCGCGGATCTCCTGGACGGCCACGTTCCGCTTGATCCCCCGCATGCCCGGGTTCGCATCGAGCGTCCTCACCGCCGAAAGGTCCCACCCCATCGAGCGGACGTTCTCCACGATCTCGCTCGGCGGCTCATCGACCGCCACGAGGAGGACCTCCTCCCCTCGGCGGATCCCCTCAAGGAGGAAGGTGAGTCCGAGGAGCGTCTTTCCGCTCCCGGTGCCCCCCGTCACGAGGTACGGGCGGCCGGGCCGAAGACCGCCGCCCAGCATGCGGTCGAGGCCCGGGATCCCGGTCGGGACCCGAACGTCCACAACCTCGTTGCTCGCCATCTAGCTCTCCTTCCGGGTCGTTCCTTCGTCCGACTCTCCGCTCGACCCTCCGCCCGAGGGACGTTCGGGGGGCGTTCCGAGCGCGTCGGCAGGGATCTCTTCGACCTCCACCGACACGACGGGGGGCGCCTTCCGCTTGCGCGGGGCTCGACGGCGAGGCTTCGCCGGGGACGGCGCTGCGGCGGCCGCATGGGGGGTGTGGGCGACGGGGATTGTGGGGGCCGGCGGGATCGCAGGAGCCGGGGCCGGAGCGGGAGGCGTGGGCTGGGCCACCGGCCCACTCGCTGGCGGAGGGGCCTCGACCGGCGGAGCGGGTGGAGGGGCCGTCGGTAGAGGGGCCGCCGCCGGAGGGGCCACCGGCGCGGCCGCCGGGGGGCTCACCGGCGGATGCGTAGACGTGGCGCGAGGCGCGGGAGCGGCGGCCTTTCGCTTCGGCGCTGGCGAGGGCGCGCGGCGACGCTTTGCGGGCGATGGGGTCGGACGGGCGGCCGGTGGTGGGGCCGGTTTCGCGGCCGGAGCTGCAGTCTCCCGGGGGGGTGCGAGGCGTGCGGGAGGAGTGGGTGGCGCCGTCGGCGCGGGGGATGCCGTCGGCGAAGGCCATGACGGGGTCGGAGCCTTCGGAAGAGGCGGTGGTGTCGCCTTCTCCGCTCCTAGAGCGGCGGCGACCGGCGGAGGTTGGGGCGCGCTGGGACCCCCCACGGTCGGCCGAGGAGCCGGCGGAGCCGCGAGACCCCGGGACGGAGCCGGCCGAGCGATCGGAGCGACGGCAGGTGCCCCGGGGCCGGTCGGGGCGGCTCTCGGAGCCGCGGTCGAGGGCGCAGGCGTCGGCAGAAGCGAGAGGAGGGCGGCGAGCTGCACCTGCAGCGCGGGCGGAGGGGGCAAGCTCGTCGGAGGCACGCCGGTGCGGACCGAATCGGCTCGAGAGACCACCCGCTGGAGCGCCCCGGCCGCCCCGGGGTCGGCCGGTGCGGCGGGCCGGGGTCCGTGGCTCAGCCGGTCGACGATCGTGAGGACGAGCGCGGAGACTCGCGATAGGTGGGCCTGCGCCTCGTCGGTCCGGCCGGCGTTCGCGGCGGCGAGCGCCGCCTCGATCTCGGTCCGCGCCGGGCCAACGTCCGCGCCGAGGAGGACGAGGTCCCGAAGCTCGTCGAGGAGCGGCGTGACCGGAGAGACGAGCGGGGCGACGGGGGCGGCCGCGGCCGGTGCGGGGATCCGCGGGACGATCGGCTCGATGATCTGGCGAGTGTCCCGGGAGATCGTGACGTCAAGATTGATGGTGATCCCTTGGGGGCCGATCCGGTACGGGTGCAAGCGAACGTCGTGCGAGCTCCCTCGGAACTTCTCGACGCCGATGGCGCGGACGGTCTGTCCATCGAGTTCCCAACGGAACAGTCGGATCTCCCCCCGCGCTAGGCTGCGCTCCGCGCTCTCCACGTCCTCGAGCGGGGATTCCACGGTGAGGATCGTCGTCACCCGAAGGTCGGAAAGGAACCTCAAGAACGACTGGGCCCCGGCGACGGGCTCGAAGCCCTTCATGCAGAAGTACTGCAGCGCCGTGAGCGAGTCGATCACGACCCGAGTGTACCCCTTGCGAATCACTTCGGTGCGGAGCATCTGCTCGAGCGCGGTGATCGTCACCTCTACGCTCGCGAGCTCCGGGCTCTGGCGGATCCGAACGGGCACCTGCGAGAACGGGACCGCGTAGCGGACGCTCGCGATATCCTTGAACGGGGCGCGCTCGTAGCGCATGATGTCCGGGATCGCGTCGAACACCTCGACCCGGCTCAGGAGCGGCTCGAGGCCCCGGTGGTTCACGCGGGCCTCGTTCGGAGGCTCTTCGAGCGTCACGAGGAGGACCCGCTCGCCGCGACGGACCCCTTCGCAGAGGAACTGGATGGCGAACGTCGTCTTCCCGGTACCCGACGGGCCCACGACCAGGTACGGACGACGGGCGACGAGCCCGCCCTCGAGCATCGTGTCGAGGCTGGAGACGCCGGTCGAGACCCGGGCCTCGGCGGGCGGAGCGACCCCTCTCTCCTCGACCATCGCGAACTCGGATTCGGTCGTCCGACCGAGGACGGCCCGTCGAAAGCATGGGGGAACGGGCCTTTTCAACTTTCCCCGAAGACAGAGGCCCGCGTTCTGCGCCCGCAAGGGATATCTCTTCCTCCACGCCCCTTCGCCGCTGATGCCACCGGCCCCCTCCGTCGGCCTCGCGAAGATGCGGGCGCTCGCCGCCGCCCTGCCCGACGCGCTCGAAATCGGCTACGGAGCCGGGCGCGCGCTCGCGCGTCCGCTCCCCGGGGATGAAGTCCGGGTCGTGGCCGTGGGGATGGGAGGCTCGGGGATCGCCGCGGACCTCGCCCGGTGCGTCGTGGACGCGGAAAGCGAGGCGACGCTCGCGCTCGTGCGGTCGCCCGACCTCCCGCGATTCGTCCGTCGGTCGAGCGACGTGCTGCTCGTGAGCTACTCGGGGAACACGTGGGAGGCCCTCGCGGCGTACGACGCCGCAGGCCGCGCCGGGGCGCGACGGACCGTGATCACCTCCGGCGGCGCCCTCCTCGAGCGGGCCGAGGCGGACGGCGTCCCGGTGCTCACCGTCCCCCCGGGCCTTCCTCCGCGCTCGGCGGTCGGTCACCTTCTCGGCGGGATTCTCGGCCTTCTCGATGCCACGTTCCCGGAATCCCTGGACGCGCGGGTGACGCGGGTGGCGGAAGCGACCCGGGCGCGGATCCGGGAGCACGCCCGGCGGGACGGGCCGGCCGCGCGGCTCGCACGGGCGGTCGGGGACCGACTCCCGTTCGTGTACTCCGAAAGCTCGTTCGTCCCGCTCGCCCGACGGTGGGCCACTCAGGTCCAGGAGAACTCGAAGCGCCTCGCCATGTTCGACGAGCTCCCCGAGCTCCTCCACAACGCGCTCGTAGGATGGGACGCGGTACCGAGGACCGAAGCCCGACGGTACCGAGTGCTCCTCCTCGAGTGGTCCGGCGAGTCCCCGATCGTCCGCCGAAGCTTCCGGTACATGGAACGGCTGTTGGCCGCTCGTGGTGTGCCGACCTCGCGGGTCGCTCTCTCCGCGGAGGACCGTCTCGAAGCCCTCGTCTCGGGGATCTCCCTCGGCGATCAATGGAGCCTGTTCCTTGCGGAGCAGGGCAAGGTCGACCCGTACCCGGTCGCCGCGATCGAACGGCTCAAGTCCTCCGTCCGGAGCCCCACGGTCCCTCGGGGACCGTGAGAAGCGACGTGCGCTCGCCCGTCGGGGGCGCGGACCCGAACGAGGGTGGCACGGGGTTCCTTTCCGAACCGGTTCCCTTGCGGCCCGGACCAACGGTACCGGCGTGGAAAGGCTCAAGTGACGGCAGGTCTCGGGACCCTCGGGTGCTGAGGTAGCCTAGCTTGGCCAAGGCGCCAGATTCGAGATCTGGTGATGCGTTTGCATCGCGGGAGTTCAAAGGACGTACGGGGTTCCTCCCCGGCGGCGGAGAGTCTCCCCCTCAGCGCCTCCCCTTCTCTCGTCCCGGTCGACGTCGAGATCGTGCGGCCGGGTCGGGGTCGAACGGTGCGCGTCGAGGTTCCGGTCGGCACGCTCGTGCGCGCCGTCGTACGTTCGGCGGGCGAGGCGCCCGAAGGGTGCGCCGTCCTCATCGAGGGGATGTCCGTGCCGCTCGACACACCGACCGAGCGGCCGACGCGCCTCACCGTGGTGCCCACGTTCTCGGGCGGATAACCCGCGGGCGCGGGCTCTTTGGTCGAGGACGCGCGACTGACGAAAGGGATTAAGGCCCGGCGAACCGTCTGTCGAGTAGAACAGGGACCTACTGTGCCGGCGAGTTGCCCAATCTGCGAGCAGCCGATCCCGTCCACGGCGGCCCACTGTCCGGTCTGTGGATTCCCGACCGGGCTCGCCATCGAGGGACTTCGCTCGAACGACGGCGGGAACGGCGCGAGCTCCTCCGCCGAGACGCCCCCTCTCGCGGAGCCACCGCGGGGCGCCTCGGCCCCGAGCGCTCCGACCCCCGAGGAGGAGCTCAACGCGGCGATCAGCCGCGAGCTCAGGTCCAAGATGGACCTCGTCCGGGAGCTCGGGCGTGAGGCGCCGGACCTCACGAGCGAACTCTGCCAGGCGGCCCTCAGCGAGGCCGACGGACGCAGTTCCGAAGCGCTCGCGATCCTCCGCTCTGCGCAATCGCGCCTCGAGAGCGAGGCGGACGACCTTCTCCACCGGCGACTCGCCGAGCTCACCGAACGGCGGGAATCGCTCGAGAAGACCGGCGCCCGCATGGCGATCTCGGACCAGATCCGTGAGGCCCGAGAGGCCCTGGACGCCGGGGAGCGGGAGGACGCGGTCCACGCGCTCGTCGAAACGGACCGTCGGATGACCCAGTTCGAGTCGGACTGGAGAGGCCTCCAAGGGTTGCTCGCCCAGGTCGAAGGTCTTCGGAACGAGGCCTCCGAGCTCGCGATCCCCCTCGGGGAGATCGCGGGGGAGGTCGAGGCGATCCGGCAAAAGCTGCGGGAGCCGAACCTCACGGAGGAGACCCTCGACGCGGTCGCCCAGGATGCGGCCCAGACCCTCATGCTTCTCCACGAGGCCGTGCCGAGCGCCCTCACGGAGGAACTCGAGCGGGCCGAGAAGGTCCTCGACCGGTACCCCGAGGACCACCTTCCGAGCGCGGTCGCGAAGCGGCTGCACCTCGAGGCGACCCGGCACCTAAAGAAGGGTCGGTTCACCGAAGCGGTCCGCACCGTCCAGGACCTGCGCCGGGAGCTTTCCGAGCTCGAGGTCGCGGCGGCCGCGTCGCCCGGGGCGAGCGGAGCGGCGACCTCCGCGGCACCCCACGAGACGGAGGAAGAGATGCTCGACCGGCTCCTCAAGAAGGCCCGGTCGCTGGCCGCGCGCATCCGGAGCCTGCCGGCCGACAGCGACATCGCGCGGGAGGCCGCGATGCAGATTCGGGAGGCCACCGAGTTCCTGCGGTCTCGCAAGCTCGTGGAGGCCGACCAGACGCTCACCCGCCTCATGCGGATCCTCTCCATCGACCTCACCCGGAGCAGCTAGCGAATGAGTCCCGAACCCCGTGGCATGTCCGCCCTGCGCCGCCGCCTCGACGCGATCGTCGAGAAGGGCCAGGCGCTGGAGGCCGAGGGACTCCCCTTCCCGATCGAGAAGATCCGCACGGCGTTCTTGGAAGCGGTCAAGACCGGGAACGTGGAGTCCGCCACGGATGTGGTGAAGCGCGCCGAGGCGCTGATCGCCCGGTCGAGCTCCGACTGGACCTGGGTCCGGGAGCTCTTGCGTCGCGCCGACGAGCTCCGCGCGATCGCCTCGACGATCGGCGTGGACCTCGCGATCCTAGATAGCCGGGTCGGGAACCCGAGGAAGCGCCTCTTGGCGGAGCCGCTCAGCTCCGGTTCCCTCGAGAAGGCCGCGGCGAGCGCGTCGCTCGCGCTCGCCGTCCTCAACGATGCCGTTCCGAAGTTCTGCGTCCAGGAGGGGCAAGCCCTCGGGACGATCATCCGCCAGGCCCGGGACCGCGGGGAAGAGGTCGGGGAGGCCGCGCGGTCGTTCTCCCGCCTCCTGCAAGCCCTCCAGGACCAGAACCTCGCCACCGCGGCCCAACGGCTCGTCGAGACGCGGCGGGCCGTCGCCCGCATCCCACGCGCGCCGGCGCTGCCCCCGCTCTCGGCCCGGGAGGAAGAGGAGATCCTCCTCGAAGCACGTAACCTGGCCCGCCGACTCCAGCGGATCAAGGGGAAGGCGCGAGATGCGTCGAGCGCCGCGCGCCTCATGGCTCAGGTGCGAGCGGCGATCAGCGAGGACCGTCGCTACGGAACCCCCGAGGAGGAGATCGAGCAGCTCTGGGCGGAGGTCGACCGCCTGACCCAAGAGAAGCACAAGGTCGTGGAGCAGGCGCCGCCCGCTCCGCCGGCCCGCCGGGCCGAGCGCGCTCGTCGTGAGTTGCGCGCCGCGTCCGCCGCCCCGTCGGCCCCCGAGGAGGCCGAGGAACCTCCACCGGAAGAGGGAGCTGAGCCGGAAGAGGAGCCCGAGGAGCTCGCCGATTCCGAGCTCGGACCCCACCCGCGCACGTTCCGCCCGTCGTTCTATTCGCCGTACGTGCCCCCGGAAGAGCGCCCCGAAGGCGAGGAGACGGACGAAACCGGTTCCACGGCGGCCGGAAGGGCCCGGAACCGACCCCGCCCCCGGGCGTAATGCTCATATACGTATCGCAAGTGGTTTATATCACTTGTCGCGAGCGGACGACCGGCCTCGGAGTCGCGACGTTGGAACCGTGCTGGCGATTACGCCGGCGGGTCATGTGATGCTCCGCGCGCTGGGTCCCGAGGTCGTTCCGGAGGGAACGCTCGTCGGGGACCCGAAGGGAACGGTGCGCGGTCAGGTCGTGCGGGTCTTTGGGCCCGTTTCTCGCCCGTACTATAGCGTTCGGCCGCGCCGGACCCCGAGCGCGCTGGAGGGCGCGGCCCTCCTGGGCAGGACCTTGGTCCGAGAGTAGGAGCATACCCCTCATGGAAAACGGAGAAGCGACCCCGAACCCGGAGAAAGGTGCCGACCGGCCGGAGGACATCGTCGTGCCGACCCGGTGCACGAGCTGTGGCTCGACCCACCTCACCCGGGATTACGAGCGCGGCGAACTCGTCTGCGACGAGTGCGGCCTGGTCCTCGAGGAAGCGATGATCGACCAGGGGCCCGACTGGCGGGCCTTCGACGCGGAGCAAGGGGAGAAGCGGGCCCGCACGGGCGCTCCGACCACGCTCACGATCCACGACAAGGGCCTCTCCACCGAGATCGGATGGAAGAACCGCGACCCGTACGGGAAGTCGATCCCCACCCGGAACCGGGCCCAGCTCTACCGTCTCCGGAAATGGCAACGCCGGATCCGGGTCTCGAACGCCACCGAGCGCAACCTGGCGTTCGCGCTCGCCGAGCTCGACCGGATCGCCTCGGGGATGGCACTCCCGCGGAACGTGCGGGAGACGGCGGCGATGATCTACCGCAAGGCCGTCAACCGCAACCTCATCCGGGGACGCTCGATCGAGGGCGTGGTCGCGGCCTCCCTCTACGGGAGTTGCCGGCAGTGCAACGTGCCGCGGACGCTCGACGAGATCGCCTCCAAGTCGCGCATCGGGCGCAAGGAGATCGGTCGGACGTATCGGTTCATGACCCGGGAGCTCCACCTCAAGCTGATGCCCACGAAACCGCAGGACTACATCCAGCGGTTCTGCTCCGAGCTCAAGCTCAAGGGAGAGATCCAGACGCGGGCCAACGAGATCCTAAAGGAGGCGACCGAGCGGGAGCTCACGAGCGGTCGCGGTCCGACGGGCGTGGCCGCCGCGGCGATCTACATCGCGAGCGTGCAATGCGGCGAGCGGCGGACCCAGCGCGAGGTCGCCGAGGTCGCGGGCGTCACCGAGGTCACGATCCGCAACCGGTACAAGGAGCTCACCGAGAAGCTCAACCTGCGGGTGATGCTGTAGCCGAAGGTTCTCCGAGTCGAGGCCGACCGTGGAGGACCTGATCCGAGCCGCACTCGCGGCCGCTGACGCTTCGGGCGTCGTGCACGCGGACGTGCGGGTCGTCGCCCCGTCCCGGCTTCTCCAGCTCGCCGTGCGCAACGGGACCGCGAGCGCGCTCACCGACTCTCGGTCGGACGCGGTCGGAGTGCGCGTCCGCACGGAGACGGCCTGGGGCTTCGCGACGACCACGGACCTTCGACCCGGACCGGTCCGCGAGGTCGCGCGGCTCGCCGTGCGATTGGCTCGGGCCGCGGGGCGGGGCCCTCGTCCCCGTCTCGCGGTCACGGACGACCCGACGCCGGCGAACGGCCGGTACGAGACGTCGATGCGCCGCGACCCGTTCGCGATGCCGCTCGAGCCCGTCATCGAGCTTCTCTTCGCCGCCGAGAAAGGGCTGCACGTGGCCCCGGAGGTCCGCAGCGGCCTCGCGACGTTCAACGCCTGGGAGGACGTGAAATGGTACGCCTCTTCCGAAGGGGCCTCGTACCGCTCCCGCATCGTCCACGTCGGGGCCGGGATGACCGCCACGGCGGTCCGGGGCGGGATGGTCCAGACGCGGAGCGAACCGGCCTCGCACGGAGGGGATTGCTCCCAGGCCGGGTTCGAGTTCGTCGAGCAGCTCGCTCTCCCGGAGAAGGCGGCCGAGGTCGCTCGGGAGGCGGTCGCGCTTCTCGATGCTCCGGTCTGTCCCTCCGGCCCGACGACGCTCGTCCTCGGGTCCGGTCAGCTCGCCCTCCAGGTCCACGAGAGCGTCGGCCACGCGGTCGAGCTCGACCGGATCTTCGGTTCGGAGGCGGGGTTCGCGGGAACGAGCTGGGTGGCGAGCGACAAGATCGGTGTCCTGCGGTACGGGAGCGATGCGATGAACGTCGTCGCCGACGCGACCGAGCCCGGTGGGCTCGGCACGTTCGGATGGGACGACGAGGGCGTCCTGGCCCAGCGCATCCCGATCGTCCACCGGGGGATCCTCGTGGGGACCCTCTCCTCGCGGGAGTCGGCGGCCCAGCTGGGTCTTCGCCGGTCGGGAGGGACAGCGCGCGCGTCCGGCGGGGACCGTGCCCCCCTCGTCCGGATGACCAACGTGAACCTAGAGCCCGGGGAGTTCGGTTTCGACGAGCTCCTCGAGGGCGTGGACGAAGGGGTCTACCTCGAGACGAACCGCTCCTGGTCGATCGACGATCGACGGCTCAACTTCCAGTTCGGCACCGAGATCGGCCGGCGGATCGTCCGCGGAGAGCTCGCCGGGCTCGTGCGGAACTCCATCTACTCGGGGATGACGCCCACGTTCTGGGCATCGATGGACGCGGTCGGGAACCGAAGCACACGGCACCTCTGGGGCATCCCGAACTGCGGGAAGGGCCAGCCGATCCAGGTGGCCCGCGTGAGCCACGCTGCCCCGGTCGCGCGATTCCGCCACGTCGCGGTCCGGGGGGGATAGGTTCCCCGTGGCGCGGTCGAGTTCCGGTGCGGTCCGCGGCGACCCGGAAACGGTGCTTCGGCGGTTGCCCGATGGGGTGGAGGCGGACGTCCGGGTCATCCACTCCTCCTCCTCGACGATCCGATTCGCGAACGGGCGGATCCACCAGCCGCATCTCGAGCGGGCGACGTGGGTCTCCTTCCGGGTCGCGGACGGGCATCGTCTCGCGACGGCCACCGGTTCGGACACCTCGAACCGAGGTCTCTCCTCCCTCGCCAAGACCGCGTGCTCGCTCGCCCGGGTCGCGCCCGACGAAGCGAAGTTCCCCGGCTTCCCGTCTCCGCGGGGCGGAGGCCCGGGCCGCCTCGCCTTCTCTCCCGCCACCGCTTCCCTTTCTCCCGAAGGCGCCAGCCGGATCGCCGAGGAGCTCCTCGACGCCGCCGGAGCCGGGGCCCCCGGAGCCCGGGTCGCGGGAGTGGTCCATGTCGGCCACGAGACGTTGCGCGTCGTGAACTCCTCCGGCCTCGACCGATCGACGCGGCACACGCAAGCGTTCGCGAGCGTGCTCGTGGAGCGACCGGACCGAGACCCGCCGGTGTCGGGGTGGTCGGAGGCCGCCCACTGGGACGCCGGGCGCCTTCGACCTCAGCTCCTCGGCCGAGAGGCGGCGGAACGGATGGCGAAGACGGAGCCGGCCCCGTCCCCGCCGGGCGCCTATCGAGTGGTGCTTCGGGGCCCGGCCGTGGCCGACCTCCTTCGGTACCTCTCCCACCTCGGGTTCGGCGCGAACGGGGAGATCGAGGGGTGGAGCTGCCTTCGGCGGAGCCGGGGGAAGCGGGTCGCCCCCGAGACGATCACCCTCGTCGACGACGCGCGGTCCCGAGAGACGATCCCCCAGGCCATCGACTTCGAAGGGACGTGGACACGAGCGACGCCGCTCGTCGAAAAGGGCGTTGCCGGCCCCGTCGTGACCGACCTAGTGAGCTCGGGCCGGCTCGGGAGGCCGCTCACCGGCCACGCCCCGCCTCCCGAAGCCCCGTGGGGGGAGGACGGACCCTCCCCGACGCGCCTTCTCCTCGCTCCGGGGGACGCCTCCGAGGAGGAGCTCGTCCGCGAGACCCGTCGGGGCCTCCTCGTGACCCGGTTCCACTATGTGCGCGTCGTCGACCCCGGGCGCGGCATGATCACGGGCATGACCCGCGACGGGACGTACGCGATCGAGAACGGCGAGGTCGCCGGCCCCGTGCGGAACCTCCGGTTCACGGAGAGCGTCCTCACGGCATTGCGGGGGGTCACCCTGGTCGGACGCGACCGGAGGATCTACTTTGGCGAGGAAACCGCGGTGACCGCGCCATCGCTCGCCGTGCGCTCGTTCCGGTTCACCTCCGCCACCCTCTTCTAATGGGAACCCCTCGTCGGCGCGTGACGCGGACGCTGCCGATCGCCGTTCTGGTCTCGGGCGAAGGAACGACCCTCGAAGGACTCGCAGAGCTCGCCGCGGGCGGACACCTCCCCGTGCGAATCGCGCTCGTCGTCTCCGACCGGCCCCACATCCCGGCCATCGAGCGGGCCCGTCGCCGAGGGATCCCCACGATCGTCCTTCCCACGCGAGGGGTCGACCCCGACGCATGGTCGGACCGGCTCACGAGGGAGCTCGAAGAGCAGGGCGTGGAGCTCGTCGTCCTCGCCGGATTCCTATCGATCCTGCCCAACCGCTGGGTCGACCGGTGGCGCGGCCGGGCGATCAACATCCACCCGTCCCTCTTGCCCCGCCACGGCGGCCCGGGGATGTACGGCCCGAGGGTGCACCGAGCGGTGCTCGCCTCCGGGGACCGCGAGACGGGGGCGACCGTCCACATCGTCACCTCCGACGTGGACGGGGGGCCCACGGTCGCCCAGGAGCGGATGGCGGTGCTTCCCGACGACACTCCCGATACCCTCCGGGCCCGCCTCCACCCGATCGAGGTCAATCTCCTCGCGGTGACGATCCGCAAGTTCGCCGAAGGGGAGCTCCCGCTCCCGTTCGAGGCGTCGCCCGCCGCCCCCCGGTAGGGGCGTGGCGCCTCACGAGCGGCGGGACGCTCGCGAGCGGGGTTTCGCGGACCTCCGCGCGACCGGTCGTGGGAGAAGCTCAGAGATTGGCGTCGGACGCGCGGGAAGGTCGAAGAGGATGCGGTGCCGGGTCGTCTTCGGAGGGAAGAGGCGACCCTCGACCGCCCTCTGCACGACCTCGCTCTTGGCGATCGGCGGCCCCGCGTGCCATCGTTCGAGATGGACGAGCTCGCTGTCGTAGTCGAGGACCCAGGCCGCCACGCGTTCGGCCCCGATCCGTCGGAGCGCCTCGACCCGATGGTGGCCGTTCAAGATGACTCGAGAGCCCCGGGCGACCCAGATCGGTTCGGAGAGCACCTGGCTCCGCTGGAGGTGGTCCATGAGCTCCTGGAGGTTGTCCTCCTCGATCTCCTCATGAGCTCGGAGGTCGGAAAGACGCAGGATCGCGAACTCGGCCGAGGCGGTCGTCACCTAGCGACCCTCCGTGCCGGGACCGTGGGACGACATCGTCGTTCGGAAACTCCGGGGGGTCATGATTCCTACGAGTACCTAAAGTCAAGGGGGGAAGGGCCCTGCCACGACCGCTTCCACGGCCTCTCGCACGACCGCTCCCTCGACCGGCCCGCCCCTTCGGGACGCCTCCCCCACGACCCGTGCGACCGTCAGAGGTCCGGCTGGGCCTCCCACTCCTCGAGGGAGGCGCGGTACTCCTCGGGCGTGTCGATGCTCGCGACCACCCCGCGGTCGTTCACCGCGACCCGTCGGACCTGCACCCCGAACTGAGGGATCAGCGACCGGAGGGGCGCGTCGTTCCTCAAATCGAGGACGTCGGATCGGACGAACGACCGCCAGACGATCGGGTGGCCCATCCGGCCCGCGTACGTCGGGAGGACCCACACTGCCAGCGGGTCCCGGTCCCGGATCTCGAGGAGAAGGTCGACCGTGGAGGCGGTCACGAACGGATGGTCGACCGGCCAGAACAGGATGTCGCGGTCGGTCGGGATCGCCGCCACGCCCGCGCGCACGGACGCGGTCCGCCCCTCGTACCACTCTTCCGACTCGACGAGCTCGACGGGAAGGCCGCGCAGTTCGCGAGCGATGGGGCCCCGGTGGGGACCCACGACCACGGTCACGGGGTCCATGCCACGGACGAGGCAGACCTCGACGAGGCGACGGACGACCGTCGTCCCCGCGACGGTGAGAAGCGCCTTCGGGAGCCCGCCGAACCGGCTCGATTCGCCTCCGCTCAGGAGCAGGGCGGCCGTCGTCATATCGAGGGCACGGGTCCTCCTCGGCGCCTCGGGAGGAGGTCGGGTTAGTAAAGTTCGGCCCTCCGGGAACCGTGCGCGGCGCCGTCCGGCCGCCCGCAGCGAACCTCGCTCCCTTCTCGCAGGTCGGTCGTTTTCTCCCCTGCGACTTTAAATACGCGGGCACGGTGAGCGCGCCGCCTCATGACTCACCCGAACGACGTGCCGCCATCCCTCCTGCTTCCGAAGCTCGCGTCCGAGCTCCGGGCGCGCAAGGCGGTCGCGCCTCCTCCGTGGGCGACGTTCGCGAAGACCGGGGTCCACAAACAGCGGGCGCCGACGGACCCGGACTGGTGGTACCTGAGGAGCGCCTCCGTCCTTCGAAAGATCTCTCTCAAGGGGTTCATTGGCATCGAGCGGCTGAGCGCGGAGTACGGTGGGAAGCGCGACCGGGGCAGCGCCCCGTACCACGCTCGGACCGGCTCGCGCTCGGTCCTTCAGGAGATCGTCCACCAGCTCGAGAAGGCGGGGCTCGTCCAGCCGTACAAGAACCAGGGCCGGCGCGTGAGCCCCGAGGGGCAGAAGCTGCTCGACGCTCTTTCCCGCGACGTGCTCAAGGCATTGGCCGCCGACCGACCCGAACTGGCCAAGTATCTCTAGGGTTCTTCTGGGGCGAAGGAGTTGGCGCATGGCGTACGGGGACGATTCCGAGCTCGCCGAACTCCGCCGCCGGCGGTTGCAGCAGCTCCAGGAGATGCAGGCCTCCCAGGAGGGCGCGGCCGCCCAGTCGTATGCGGCCCAGGACGCGGAGCGGGCGCGGCGCGAGCAGGAACGCACCGAGATCCTCCGTCGGATCCTCACCCCCGAGGCCCGAGAGCGGCTGGCCCGGATCCGTCTCGCCAAGCCCGACGTCGCGGGGTCCGTGGAGCAACAGCTGATCGCGCTCGCCGCGAGCGGACGGCTCCAGCGGGCGATCGACGACCCCACCCTGCGAGCACTGCTCGAGCGGATCACCCCCGAGAAGCGGGAGATCCGCATCACGCGACGCTAGAGTAGAGGGAAGGCACCATGGCGAATCGTAGGAAGAGTCTCGCACGCAAGACCCGCCTGTTCCGAGTCGTCCGGGGGAACCGACGCGTCCCGGCGTGGGTGATCCAGCGGACGGACCGACGGGTCACGCGCCACCCCAAACGCCACACGTGGAAGCGGGGTCATCTCCACAAGTGAGCTCGGAGAACGAGGTAACGTCCGATGCCGGCGAAAAGCTCCTCACGACACACCGAAGAACTCGAACGCGAGTACGTGATCCCTCTGCGCGCGAGCCAGCACCAACCGTCCCGTCGACGCCGAGCCGGTCACGCGCTCGAGACGATCCGTCGGTTCGTCGGCCGCCACATGAAGGGGAAGGTCGAGGATGTCTGGATCGACCCCCGCTTGAACGAGCACCTGTGGGAGCGCGGGATCCAGCACATTCCGAGCCGAGTGCGGGTGAAGGCGATCCGATTCGAGGACGGCCTCATTGAGGTCGACCTTCTCGAGACCGAGTAGCGTCGGTCGCGGAGGGCCCCTCGCGTGCCGGTCGGTCGGACCCTCTTCGGCGGAAGCCCCTATCTCGGGGTGTACCTGCGGGTCGGGGACCGATACGCGATCCTCCACGAGAACGCCCCCCGTTCCGTGGAACGGGACGTCGTTCGCGTCCTCGACGTGAGCATCGTCCGCACGACGGTCCTCGACTGCGAGGTCATCGGGGCCCTCATCGCCGCGAACTCCAAGGGCATCGTCGTGGGCGGGGAGATCGAAGCGAAGGAGCGCCGGGCGCTCGAACAGATCGCCCCGGTCTCCGTCCTCTTGCATCGGCAGAACGCGATGGGCAACAACATCCTCGCGAACGACACGGGGGCCCTCGTCCACCCCGAGTTCTCGGACGACGGGGTCGCCGCCATCGGTCGGGCCCTCGGCGTACGAGCGGAGCGAGGCACCATCGCCGGCCTCGGGACCGTGGGGATGGTCGGGATCGCCACGAACCGGGGGGTGGTCGTCCATCCCCGCGCGACGGAGAAGGAGGCGAGCCACCTCCAGGAGGTCCTGGGCGTCCCGGTGCACCGGTCGACGGCGAACTTCGGGGTCCCGGTCGTGGGCGCGTGTATCGTCGCGAACTCCCACGGGATCCTCGTCGGTCGGCCGACCACCCCGGTCGAGGTGGTCCACATCCAGGAAGGTCTCGCGATCTTCGATTGAGCGGGGCCGCCCCGAGCGGTTTCGAAGTTGGTTCCCCCGGCGGAGAGAGGCCGCCCCGCCCTCCGTGGGCGTGGGGCGGGCGCTATGTCCCGCGCTTCCGCTTCACGTACCGGGTGGCATATCCGGCGATGCGGTTGGCGAGCTTCTTGTGGGATGCCTGGAGGTGACCCTCGACCGTAACGCCGAGGTCGGTGAGCTCGAGGACCTTGAGCTTGTTCTGGCTGAAATCCCCCGTGAAGTCGTCCGGGTAATGGCGGATCAACTCAATCGCGACCCGCTTGATGTACGTCTGGCGAATGTTGCCCATGCGGGCGGGGCCGACCCGGGTCGGGGTTATAACCCTAACTTCCGACCCGCGTTCGCCACGCCGGCCGCCGTAAACGACGTGGTCACACCGGCGATACGCACAAATACCCTGGCCGAGGTAATTCTTTGCGTGTCTTATCGCGGAGCCACCCGGGGGGGCTCCCAGGCCGGGACCTAGGGGACCTCCGGGGACCACGGGGCAGCGCGTTCTATGGTAGACGAGGTCGACGATGCATCCCCGCCTCCCCCCCGGGAGCGCAACGTCCTTCTGCTCGACCTTTCGAAGAGCATGCTCGCACCCCTCCCGGACCCCCAGGGAGGGGGACCGGAGCGCCAAAAGATCGAGGTCGCGAGGACCGCGGTGTTCCGGATCCTCCAGGACGCCGCCCAGACCGGCACCCTCTTCGGGCTCGTCACGTTCACGGAGACCGTCCGGGTCCCCGTGCCCCTCGGGGAGATTCACAAGGAGAACCTCCCGTACATCGAGAACCTGATCTCGCTTCTCGCCCCGAGCGGTCGCTCGGCGATCTGGGACGCGCTCGGGGTCGGCGCGGACCTACTGCGGATGGGGACGAGCGGTGTCCAGGGGAACCTCGTCCTGGTCACGGACGGGTGGGACAACGCTTCGACGCGGTTCGACGTCAAGACCGACCCCAAGGCGAAGGTCGGCGGGGGGAAGGTCGACCTCGTCCCCTACCTGCTGCCCGCGCACTCGCACGTCACGTTGCGGATCATCGGGATCGGTAACGGCGACGAGCGCGACAAGGGAGTGGACTCCGGCCGGATGAACCAGCTGGTCGCCCAGCTCACCGGGCGGGCCCAGGAGCTCGGCCTACCGCCGGCGTTCAGCTTCCAGATGGTCACCACGGGCACGCAGCTGTTCGCCCAGATGGTGAACGCCTTCCTCGACGTCGGCTACGAGGACGACCGACCGATCGAGGAGCTGCACCCGGAGGAGCTCGCCCGCCACGCCGCGAACGCGGCCCGGGCCCTCAAGGAGCCCCAGCAGCACGCGACGGTCTCGCGGATCAAGAACGCCCAGGCCGCGGGCCGGACCGCGCCGGAGGCGGCGTACTCGGAGCTTCCCGAGATCGAAGTCGATTTCCTGGCGAGCGGGCCGGGAGGGCCGCCCGCGTACCTCAAGGAACGGTACGGCCCGCTCGGCGAGGTCGTCGAGGCGTACCTTGCCGGAGAGCTCGACCGGGCCCTCGGGCTCATCCAGCGGACCCAGGGATTCCTTCCCGCGGTCACGCGTCTCTATTGGGAGGCGCGCATCCAGTACGGGCGGAGAGCGGTCGTGGAGGCGGCGCGGGCGCTCCTCCAGGCCTGGGCCGAGGCCGAGAAGCTCCCTCCGGCGACCCAGGCGCCGATCCTGCGACGGCTCGCGGTTCTCCAGGCTCGGATGCAGAACGACAAGGAGACCGAGACCTTGGTGCGGTTCATCGACGAGACCGAGCACCACATCGCGAACCGGGACCCGAAGACCCGGGAGCGGCTCATGGACCTCTTCGCGAAGCTGATGGAGCTCCGAGGGACCTACCAGCTCACGCGACTCGCGGGGGAGGGCGACCTCCAGGACGCCGCCATCAAGCACGAGGCGGCCGTCGAAGAGGTGTTCGGACTCCTCCAGGACGCCCGGCTCGACCTGGCCGCGGAGGGGGCGACGGTGGAAGGCGCGTTGGACTTCATTGAAATATGTCTCGCGGAGATGCGGTGAGGGGACGATAGATGGCGGAGGTCAAGGTCGTCACCCGTCGGAAGTCGACGGGAAAGCGGGAGCCGAAGGCGTCGGTCGACGCGACCCGCATCGCGGTCGTCGGCATCCCGGCCTCCGGGAAGACGACGTACTTCCGGTTCCTCTCCGGGCATTTCGGGCTCAACCTGCCGATCCTCTACATCCCGAGCCGGGCGGACAACGGGAGCCTGCCCCTCTACGGGGATCTTGAGAACGACGTCGCGCTCGAAGAGACGACGTACGAGACCACCGACCCTACCGACCCGGAGGGGAGCCTCGAGACCACGACCCGCTACTACGTCAATCGCCCGATGGAGGACCGACGAAAGCTCTGGGTCGAGCTCTCGGCCGGCCGAGAGGAACAGGGGATCCTCACCAAGTACCCCCTCCCGACGAAGTTCAACCAGTTCGTCGAGATGAAGATGCGGTTCCGCTACGCGGCCCCCGAGGGCGAGGCCGCGTCCCGGCCGATGGTGCTCTCCACGGTCGACGAAGCGGGCGGGATCATCGCCGACTACTTCACCTACGACCGGATGTGGTTCGACTCCCCGGAGGGCGAGGTGACCGACAAGACCTGTCGGGTCATCCCGCACTTCGACTCCTGGCGGCCGGACCGCCGGGACCTCTGGAGGCGGGGCCTCACGCTCCTCGGACGGTTCGTCTCCGAGGCGGACGCGATCATCCTCCTGCTCTCTCCCGCTCTTCCCTCCCTCCGGGACCAGGCCCAGCAGGTCAACCTGGCGCGGGGGGTCTTCCGCTACGTCCACACGCGGAACCTTCCGCTCGTCATCGCCGTGTCGAAGGCGGACAAACTAAAGGAGTTCTACAGCGAGGTCGAACAGTCCGTGAGGGAGCGGACGTTCCGCAGCACGTTCGACCCCGTCGACTTCCTGCTCCGTAGGGACGGCGCGGGGATGGGGACGATCCTGGTCGCCCAGGAGGGCCGCGGGATCTCGGTGAAGGAGGATGTCTTCCTGATCTCGAGCGCGGTCTCGACCGGCGAGGGCCACCCGCTCTTCATCGGGGAGTCCGGGGACGAGGCCCCGAACGCGGGCGCGGTCACCATGGGGGTGCCGGTGATGGTCAACACGACGCTGCCGCTCGCGCGCGCCTGCGAACGGGTCCTGGAGCGACGGGCGACGAAGGAGTCGTGACGATGGCGACCGAGACCGCGACGCCCGGGACGATCGCCCCGGTCGCCGTGGTGTGGTGCCGTCAGGTCGACAACGAGGCGGAGAGCCCCGGCTACACGACGATCCCCGAGGAGTTCCCGGGGCGCCGCGAGACCGTCGAGTCGATCCGGGTCGTCGGGAACCTCACGATCAACATCGCCGACACCCACGACTACTGGGACCCGGACCCGACGCAGCCGCTCTCGTTCTACCCGAACCTGTTCCTCTACCCGGCCGCGAACGGTCGGTACACCTGCATCGGTCGGATGTTCCTCTCCACCGAGGACCGGCCGCGCCTCGGCATGAAAACCCTCGTCTTCGACACCGCCTCCCTGGTCGCGGGCGGTGAGTTCGGCCCGGCGGTGCTCCGCGCCTACGCGACGATGAGCGGAAAGGCCGAGGCGGGGAAGCCGCCGATCGAGCCCGACCCGCTCGTCTACCAGACCGTGGGCGAGGGGTTCCTCTTCCACCGCGGGACCACCGAGCCGGTCGTCATCGTCGCGGCCGAGGCGTGGGAGGCCGCCGGGCAGGCGGTCCTCGAGCTCGTCCGCGTCCTGCCGACGTCGCTCGTCGCCCTCGGGGCGTTCCTCGTGTTCCCGTACTTCCTTCCCGAGGCGAAGGTCAACCTTCACGAGTTCACGGAGCAGTTCCCGCTCGCCCTCGCCATCATGCGCGTCCCCAAGGGAGAAGCCCAAGGGGACCGGCACGCGAAGCGGCTCCAGAGCTGGGAGTCCGCTCCGGTCACGCTCCGGGACCTCACCCGCGCGAGCCGGGGCCGGGAGGCCCTGCCGCTCGTTCTCCAGTACGCACGGGAGCACCAGGAGACGAAGATCCGGGAGGTGACGCGCCGGGTCGACCTCGTCGAGGGCCCGCGCATGCAGACAGTCCTCCACGACGCCGACCGGCAGGGAGGCCGGGACCGACGCAAGGAGATGTGGCGGATCGGCACCGCCATGGAGACCGCGGCGCTCCTGCTCACCCGCCCGAAGGGACGCTCCGTCGCGATGACCGGCGAGGCGGCGAAGCGCGCCAACGAGTACCTCCAGGCCCGGCCGTCCGAAAGCGTCCTCCTGCCTCCCGAGCCGGTGACCCCCCCGCCGCCCACCCCGTCCGCACCCGCGGTCGGCACCTTCGCGGGCCAGCACCCTCCGTGGCTGCACAAGCCGTCCGAGATCGCGCTGCCTCCCTCGGGCTCGGCCGAGATCCCGGTCTCGAAGAGCGACGACCCCTCGGCCCGACCGATGGTCGCGCCGCCACCTCCGCCTCCGCCCCCGGGGCCGGTCCCGCCGCTGCGGGGGAGCGACGCCGACGTCGAGGCGTACCTCAAGAACGAGATCGACCGACGCTTCGCCGAGCTCGTGCAGGCGAGGGCCGCACCGGACTCGAGCGACCTCGCTTCTCGGCTCGGGGCTGCGACGAAAGAGCTCGAGGCGAAGTGGGGCGCGCTGCTCGAGAGCCGGATGAAGGAGGCCGTGGAGACCTCGTCCCGGGCCGTCGCGAACCTCCAGGCCGACCTCACCTCGCGCCTGACCGCGATCGAGGCCCGTCCGGTGGTGAGCCCCTCCGACGTCGCCGCCGAGGCCGAGCAGAAGCTCGAGGCCGCGAGCGATCTCCGGTTCCAGGCCCTCTCCGAGAAGGTCGACGCCACGGCCGACACCCGTTTCCGCTCGCTCGAAGAGAAGCTCGGTGCCAGCACCGACGCGCGGTTCCGCTCGCTCGAGGAGAAGGTCGGGGCGACCGGGGACGCGAAGTTCGAGATCCTGGCCCAGAAGGTCGAGCAGACCGTCCGGACGTCCGGGGAGATGTGGGCGTCCCGGCTCCGGGAGGAGCTCCACGATTCCGTGGAGGAGCTCAAGGCGCAGGCGACGCACGACGAGGAGGAGATGCGTGCCGCGCTCGTGGCGCAGATCGACCTCGAGCTCCGCGAGGCCCAGGAGCAGGGGACCGTCCTCCGCGAGCAGATCGAGAGCCGCGTCCGCGACGTGCTCAAGGAGCGGATGGGCGAGTTCGACCAACGCCACACGAAGGAGATCCGGGACCTCGAGGCACGGATGGGGATCCTCGTCGACGGGCGGACCAAGGACGTCGAGACGCGGCTTCGCGCCGCGACGTCCGAGATCCAGCAGAAGGTCGCGGCCGCTCAGGAGGCGCGGGTCGCCCAGGCCGAGAAGCGGTGGTCCGTCGACGGAGAGGCTCGGCTCGCCCAATCGACCGACGCCCAGACGCAGGCCCTCGCGGGACTCCAGGTGCGGCTCCAGTCGTACTTCGAACAGAAGCTGCGCGAGAACCAGGAGAGGGAGCGGGAGAAGTACGTCGAGCTCTTGGCCCGCTTGAAGTCCGAGGTCGACCAATCGCTCTCGAAGACGATGGACTCGACCAAGTTCGATGCGCTCATCCGGGACCGGGTCACGAAGGGCCTCGAGGCCGCCCGGCAGAACCAGGAGCAGTCGATCCAGGCCGCCGTCGGCGAGGCCGAGGTCCGCCTCTCCTCCCAGCAAGAGGAGGGACTCGTCCGCCTCGAGCGGCTCGAGGCGAAGATCCAGACCCGGGAGACCGATCTCCTGCGCATCGAGCAGACGCTGCGCACCGAGGTCGACGACCTCGACCGACGGATCCAAGTGGTGGCCGACCGCGCGCTCCCGCTCATCCGACGCACGTGGCTCCGCGTGGCGGAGCTCGAGAAGGAAGGCCCGGGCGCGGCCGAGACGGAAGCCCGCTTGAAGGAGCTCCGGCGGGAGATGGTCCGCGAGCTCCGCCGTGTGGAAGGCGAGCTCATCGAACAGACGGGAGACCTGCGCGACCGCCTCGAGTCGACCCTCGCGAGCCAGGGCCGGATCTGGCTCAACCTTCTGAAGCAGCTCCAGTCCACGAGCGAAAACCTCGCGCGGGCGGACGCCGCCGCGGCCGTACAGGTCCGGGCCCGCGTCACCGACGCCGACACCCCGCTCGAGGAGCTCCTGGACGAGAACCTCCGGGACGCTTCGGGCTATCCCTCCTTCACCTCCGACCCGCCAAACCCGCTCGACCCGCGGGCCCCTTCGGCTCCCCCGCCGTCGGCCGAAGCGGACGAGCCCGAGCCGCGTCGCCGCGCGCGTCGCTCGTAGCCGGGTCCGCGGTCCCTTCCGCGGGTGCGCTCGCGCGCTAGCCGAACCGGCCCGCCACGTAGTTCTCGGTGAGCTTCTCGACGGGGTGGTGGAACACCCGGTCCGTCGGTCCCGCCTCGACGAGCTTCCCGAGGTAGAGGAACGCGGTGAAATCCGCGACCCGGAGCGCCTGGGCGAGGTTGTGGGTCACGATGACCACGGTGTACTCGCTCCGGAGCTTCCCGAGGAGCGATTCGATCCGAGCGGTCGCGGCCGGGTCGAGCGCCGAGCAGGGTTCGTCGAGGAGGAGCACCTCCGGATGGACGGCGAGCGCCCGGGCGATGCAGAGCCGCTGCTGTTGCCCCCCCGAGAGGCTGGTCCCCGGAGCGTCCAGGACCTCCTCCACCTCCTCCCAGAGCCCGGCGTGCTGGAGGGCGTCCACGACCCCTTCGTCGAGCTCTTCGCGGCGGCGGACGCCGAGGAGCCGGAGACCGGCCGCGACGTTCTCGAAGATCGACATGTTGGGGAACGGGCTCGGCTTCTGGAACACCATCCCCACCCGGAACCGGACGCTCACGACGTCCTTCTGCCGGAGGTCCTCGCCGTCCAGGAGGATCTTCCCGGAGACCCGGGCGCCGGGGGTCTCCTCGTGGAGCCGGTTGAGGCACCGTAGGTAGGTCGACTTCCCGCATCCGGACGGGCCGATGATCGCCGTCACCGAGCCCTCGGGCACGTCGAGCGTGACATCGTAGAGCACCTGCTTCCGCCGGTACCAGGCGCTGAGCCCGACGGTCTGGATCTTCGGGGACCCGCTCGCCATCGGCTAGACCGCCTCCGAGGAACCCGCGCCCTCGGGGAAGGCGAGGCGCGTCCCGAGACTGATGACCAGCATGACCACGAGCAGCACCAGCGCAGCCCCCCAGGCGTCCGTGCGCAGGTTGAGGAACGGAGAACCGTAGTAGCTGAAGATGAACGGCGTCATCGCGGCGGTCGGGGTGTTGAGGCTCTGGAACCAAAAGCTGCTTCCCCCCGCGGTGAAGACCAGCACGGCCGTGTCCCCCGCGGCCCGGGACGCCGCGAGCAGCATCCCCGTCACGAGCCCCCCGCGCGCACACCCGAGGACGACACGCAACGTGACGCGGTGCGGTGGGAAGCCAAGGGCGAGCGCGGACTCCCGTACGGTCGACGGGACGGCGCGCAGCGCCTCCTCCGTGCCCCGGATCGCGATCGGGATCATTAGCACGCCCAGCGCCACTCCCCCCGAGAGAGCGCTCGCGGCCGCGTCGTGGTCCACGAAGAGGAAGAGGGTGAAGACGAACACGCCCAGGATGATCGTCGGGACCCCGGTCATCACATCGGAGAGGAAACTCACGAGCCGAGCGAACCGATTCCGAGCGCCGTACTCTGCCAGGTAGATCCCCGCGAAGAGCCCGACCGGGACGGCGATCAGGGCGCCCAGGCCCAGCATGATGAGCGTTCCCTGGATCTCCGGCCCGATGCCTCCGAGAGAGCACGTCACCCCGGGAGCGGGATTGCATCCCTGGGGGGGCACCGACGTGTAGAACGACGGCTGGACGACGGCGGCGCCTCCGTACTGGATCGCCGTGTACACGATTCCCGCGAGGGGAACGATGGCGAGAAGGACACACCCGGCGGTCAGAGCGACGATCCCCCATTGGAGCGCACGGCGTCGCCGGATCCGCCGCGGCGCGGCCTCGAGCACCCTTCGTCGCCATCCGGCCTCGCGCGACGGGAGGCCCCCCTCCGTCGGCGGTAGGGGGGAGACCGTGGACCCACTCGCACCGGAGCCTTCGGCGCGGGCTCGGACGGTCGCCGAGACCCGGTGCCGGAATCGACGGCCGATTGGCGTGGGCTCGTCCTCTCCCCGAGACCGGATGCGCCAGAAGAGTCCCCGTGCGAAGACGTTCACGACCAAGGTGATCGCGAACAGGATCAGCGCGAGCTCGAGGATCGCGCTGGTGTTGATCCCCGGTTCGCCCGGGAACGTGTTGACGATCTGTGTGGCCAAGGTGGCGCCGGGCGAGAACAACGTCCCCGGCAGGATCGGGATGTTTCCGATGACCATCGTGACGGCGATCGTCTCTCCGAGCGCGCGGCCGAGGCCGAGGACGATGCCCGCGAGGATCCCTCCCCACGCCGAGGGAAAGACCCCGATGCGGGTCGTCTCCCAGCGCGTCGCTCCGAGGCTCATGGCGGATTCTCGGTGGACGCGGGGGACCGCCCGCATCGACTCCCTCGATACCGCGGCGATCGTGGGGAGGATCATCGCGGCCAGAACCAGCGTCGCCGTCAGGATGTCCTTTCCCGAGGTTTGCGAAGAGAAGGGAAAGCCCCCTCCGGTGAGCGAGCTCAGGCCCGGCTCGACCGTCCCCTTCATGAGCGGCACGAGGACCATGAACGCCCAGAACCCGTAGACGACCGACGGGACCGCGGCCGAGAGGTCGACCACGTAGACGAGCGGTCGACGGAGCCAGGGCGGGGCGACCTCGGAGAGGAAGACCGCGACGCCCAATGCGATCGGGACCGCGATCAGGAGGGCGAGAGCGCTGGTCAGGAGGGTCCCGTCGATCGCGAACCCCGCTCCGTAGACGTTCGAAACCGCATCCCAGGTCGTGCCGAACAGGAACGAAGGACCGAACCGGACGATCGACTCCCACGCACCGTGAACGAGCACCCCGACGAAGACCGCGATGAGGGCTAGGACTCCGAAGGTGACGAGAATCGTGGTGACGTGGAAGCTCCCCCCGAGGATGCGGAGATGGCGGACCCGGCGGGCGAGGTCCCCCGGCGCGAGAGAGCGGCCTGCGGCGGGGCCTTCGGCGGCCGCCGGCTCCCCCCTAACTGCTGGTGGGGATGCTGGCACCATCGAACGTCATCGTTTGGATCCCTGCGCGGTCCACCGCGAGGATCGGCGCGGGGAGGGGAGCGTAGTAGAGCGGAATGGGGGAGGTTTGGTCCGCGAGGGTCTGTCCCTTGGTGAGAGTCCAGTTCAACCACGCCACCAGGACCTCCGACTTCTCAAGCGTGGGGGCGAACCCCTGGTCGGTGGCCTGGTAGACGAACATGTAGAGGAACGTGGCCAGCGGATAGTCGGCCGACCCGTTCGCGTTCACCATGCTCACGCCGTACCAGTTCCCGTTGGAGGCCGGGATCGTCGTCATGGAATGGACTTTGTCGGCGATGGCCTGCTCGGTGTTCGCGAGGGTCGGGACGATGTAGTTCTCCGCCGGGTTCTGGATCGCCGCGTACTGCGGTGTGGGAGCGGATTCGAGCACGTCCGTGAGGTCCGAGTACCCGATCGAGTACTCGGTCCCGGTGACCGTCGTGATCATCGTGGGATTCCCCCTCTCGGCCGTTTCCGCGGCCACGTGCGGGAACTTGATCGAAATCCCTTTTCCCACGTTCTTCGCCCACCAGGGGCTGGACTGCGACAAGAAGTCGCTGAGCACGAATGTGGTCCCCGCCGAATCCGACCGCACCACCGGCACGATGGTCTGGGACGGCAACGAGGCTCCGGGATTGAGGGCCACGATCGCGGCGTTGTTCCACGTGGTGACCGAGCCATTGTAGATCTCGGTCAGGACTGCGCCCGTCAGGTTGAGGTGGCCCGAAACGCCGGGAAGGTTGTAGATGATGGCGAGAGCCCCTCCGATGAACGGGAGGGTCAGAGCGGGGGCCGGCAGGTCCTTCGTTTGATTTGCGGAGAGCGGGTCATCGGTCATCGCGAAGTCCACCGACTTGTCCGTGAACTTGGTGAGCCCCGTCCCCGACCCGGTCCCTGGGTAGTTCACGCAGCTCCCACTGCTCGATTGGAAGGAGGTCGTCCAAACCCCCATGAGGGGGAGCGCGATGGCCGCCCCATCGCCCTGCAGGGTGATCCCCGACGGGCACGCGGCCGACCCCTTTTCGAGCCCGTACCAGCTGGTGACGGCTCCGACCGCCACGAGGATCACGACCACGACGACCGCGCCGATCGCGACGTAGGTCCGCCTTCGACCTCCCCGTCGGCGGACGACCGGTTTGGATTCCCTGGCCGTGGGGGAGGTTTCCGGAGGCGCGCCGGACGGAGTGGGATTCGTTTCCGAGCCACCGTTCATGCTTGGACACCAGCCCCGCGCCACACAGGATGGAGGTCATTAAACTACGGAATCTGCGCGAATTGCGTCGGGGCCGACAGAATCCGCCTCTCGAGCCGTTTCCGACCGCGCCTCCCTTGGGTGGTGGCATCCCTCCAACCGCCGGGCAACGGCTTTCTACTCCAAGGTCGCTCGCGCGAAGGATGCCCGAGCAGGCTTCGGACCAACCCGAGGGGTTCGTCGTTTGGTTCGAGGGCCTCCCGGGATCGGGGAAATCCTCGGCGGCCCGGTCGGTGGCCGAGCGCCTGAAGAGCTCCGGTTGGAGGGTGGAAGTCCTCGACGGCGACGACGCCCGTAGGATCTTCTCTCCGGACCTCGGCTTCTCACGAAAGGACCGGGACCTCCACGCCCGACGGATCGGGCACATCGCCCAGCTCCTGGCCCGCAACGGCGTCGCGGTGCTGGTCGCTATGATCACCCCCTACGAAACCTCCCGTCAGACGGCACGGTCGATTGTCGGCGATCGGTTCACCGAGGTCTGGCTTCGATGCCCGATCGAGGTCTGTCGGCAGCGCGACACGAAAGGTCTCTACCATGGGACGGGAGCGTACCCCGGCAGTAAGATCACGGGACTCGACGACCCGTTCGAAGAGCCGTTGAACCCGGACCTGACGCTCGACTCTCTCGAGCACTCGGTCGCGGAGGAAACCTGGCGGATCCTGGAGCATCTCGCCCAACGAGGGTTCGCCCGTCGGATCCTCGCGATGTGACGAACGACCCCGCCTTCGGACCGATCGAACGGTTCTCCCGCGAGCCGGCGCGCTGCTCCGCTCCCCCGGAGCGCCGCGGCAACGGTCAACGCTAAGCGCTCCGTGGGAGTGCCGATCGATCGGTGCCCGGGGAAGAGGACCACCGTCACTGCAAGGTCTGCGGCCGGGTCTGCGCCGTGGGAGAGGAGACCTGCAGCCGCGCCTGCCGGGAGAAGCGAGCGGTTCAGCTCGCCTCCCGACGGAACTACACCTATCTCCTCTACGTCGCGATCGCCATCCTTCTCATCGTCTTCATCGCGAGCGCTGTCCGATAGCCCGGGGGTCCGGACCGTGCGACGCGTTCCGTTGGCGGTCCTCGGTGGGACGTTCGACCACCTCCACGTCGGCCATCACGCGCTCCTCGCCACCTCGTTCCGGGTGGGGAGGACGGTCGGCATCGGGGTCACGACCGACCGGTTCGTTTCCGACCACCCGAAGCCGATTCCCGAGCGGATCCAGCCGTTCTCGACGCGTCGTGCGGCGCTCGCTCGATGGGTCCGAAGGACCTTCCCGGGCCGGAGGTGGTGGGTGATCCCGCTCGACACCGTGCTCGGCCGTTCGTTGGACCCCGAGGTCCGCGCTTTGATCGTCTCCCCGGAGACCGCCGCGGGAGGCCGCGCCGTGAACCGGGAACGGCGGCGCCGGAAGCGCCGGCCCGTCCTCCTCGTGGTGGTCCCCCTCGCCCTCGCGGACGACCTCGAACCCGTGAGCTCCCGTCGGATCCGTGCGGGCGAGATCGCTCCGGACGGTCGACGGCGGTCGGCGATCCGCGTCGCGCTGACAACCGACGAACCCACGGACCGGGCCCCCGCGGCGCGGGCCATACGTCGGGTCTTCCCCAAGGCCGAGGTGACCGACACGGGCGCGAGGAGGGCCGGCTCCGCCGAGCTCCTCGTCCGGGTCGCCCGACGCCCTGCCGGAGGGTGGGTCGTGGCGGAGCGGTCCCCCCGGATCCGGCTGCCTCCGCGGGTCCTCCCCGGCCGACGAGCCATAGACCTCGAGCGCGGGCTCGTGGCGGTCCTGCGACCGCGCTTGTAGCGCAAGCTCTTTGGCCCTTTCGGTCCCTTTCGCTCACGATGGAGACGTACCTGCGCGTCACCTTCGACAGCGAGGGGGCGAAGCCGTCCGCCGTGGCCGACCGCCTCACCTCCTGCGGGTTCGTGCCGACGCAGGGGAACTACGACTTCGTCTACGATTGGAACGGCCACGCGAAGCGCGACCAGATTCTCGACCTCGCGGACGAGCTGACCCACCAGCTCCGGGGCCTTCGGGTGCTGTTCGAGATCGAGACGGTGTGACCGCTCGGAGAACGGCCCCGCTCCCCGGTAAGAGCTTTTATCGCGCGCCTGCCTCGGACGGTCCACTGTGCAGCGGTATCCCGTCCGCGCCACCCATCGAAAGGGCCTCACCCTCCCCGCCCTCGAGGAGGTCTGTCGGACCTGCTTCGGCTCGGCTCGGGCCGAAGGGGATGCGGTCGTTGCTTCGTACGGTGCGATCTCGAGTCTTTCGGTCCGCGTGGCCGGCCGGGAGCTCGCGGTCGACCTCACCATGAACCCGAGAGTGCCCGAAGAGGTCGCACGGGAGACGATCCGTCGGTACAACCAGTTCCTCGAATCGGCCACGGGCTTCTCCTCCAAGGAGCGGGCCAAACGGCTTCGGAAGTCCGCGGCCGAGGCGACGCCCGGAGCGTGAACCGTGGGCGCGTCCTCGGGCCCCCTTCCCTCCTCGGGGGCGGGCACGGAGCTCGACAAGATCCGGTCCACGGTGGCCCTGTACTTCCCGGTCTACGAGACCCGGGTCGGACCCCAATCCCTGATCCTCGCGGTCCATTCGGACCCCGCGACCCTCGAGAAGAAGTTCGACCAGCTCCGCCAGGAGCTCTGGACCCAAGGGTACATCCCGATCGTGCGCCGCGACTCGGGCGAAGAGTTCATCGAGGTCGTCCGGAGGCCGCCGAGGGGCCGGTCCCGGATCTGGATCAATCTCCTCCTCCTCTTCGGAACGGTCGGAACGACCGCGTTCGCCGGCTCGCTCATCTGGCTCACGTTCCGGGGGGAGCCCGCGCTCACGGCCGGGGACTTCCTCTACGGAGAGCTCTACTTCGGCGCCCCGGTGATGCTGATCCTCGGGCTTCACGAGCTCGCCCACTACGTGGTGGCCCGGCGCCGGAACCTCGACGCGTCGCTTCCGTACTTCATGCCCGTCCCCCCGCCGTTCATCCTGGGGACCCTCGGGGCGTTCATCAGCATCCGTGAGCCGTTCCCGGACAGGAAGGCCCTCTTCGACGTCGGAGCGGCCGGCCCTCTCGCCGGGTTCGCCGCGTCGATCCCCATCGCGGCCCTCGGCCTCTACCTCTCGATCCACGCCCCTGTGGTCCCCGTGACGTACTGCGGGGTGAGCGTTCTCGGGACGAACTATGCGCAGCTTTTGATCGGCACGGGGCTCTTCTGGACCGTCTTCTCGCTCTTCCTCCCCACCTCCTTCGTGAGCCTCCACCCGCTCGCCCTCGCCGGTTGGGTCGGGATCCTCGTCACCGCGATCAACCTCCTCCCCGCCGGGCAGCTCGATGGGGGCCACGTCTTCCGGGCGCTCTTCGGGGAGCGCGCCCGATTCGTGAGCTACGGGGCCGTGGTCCTCCTCTTCGGCCTCGGGCTGTTCTATACCGGCTGGCTCATCTTCGCCGTCCTCGTGCTGTTCCTCGGCCTCCGCCACCCGCCTCCCCTCAACGACATCAGCCCGATCGGAATCCGCCGATACATCGTGGGAGGCCTCGTGGTGGCGATCCTCGTGTCGGGGTTCGTGATCATCCCGCTCGCGGGGCCCGGCGAGAACTCCTCGCTCTCGGTGTCGAGTGCCGCACCGATCTTTGACGGCGGTCCACCCTCCGCGTTCGTCGGCACGAACGTCACCATCGCGATCGATAACCAGGACCCGATCCCGCACGGGTTCGTCCTCACGGCCTCGGTCACCAACGTGACCGTCTTAGGGCCCGCGAACCAGACGTACGACCTCACGGGCGGCGGCGCCCTTGAGGCCTGGCAGGCGAACGCCACATGGACGTTCTACCTCCCGAACGGAGAGACCTACACTCTGTCCGGGGGGTCAGTGACGCTTCCCGAGTCGTACTACGTCCAAGTGAACGCGACGGGGGACCACACCGAGTCGGTGGGTGTCAGGCTCACCGACGACACCGTGAACCCGTTGGGGGCCACGGTGGGCGCCGGCCTCGCCTTCGCGACGAGCATGCTCTGCGCCACTTCGGGGACCGGCACCGCTTCGACCTCGGTGAGCGTCGGCTTCGACTAGCGGTGCCCCCGCTCGTACAGGCAGAACTCCCGGGTCAGGCTGCGGTGGACCCTCACCGGGATGCGATAGCGAAGCGTTCCCGGTACAGGGATCGGGCTCTCCGCCGCGGGAGCGACCAGTACGAGCCGTCCCTCCGGGGTCAGCCTTCGGGACCAACGCTCCATCACCTCGGTGACGAGTTCGACCTTGGCCTCCCCTCCCGTCGACGAGGACCGGCCGTAGGGGGCATCCGTCACGATGGCGGAGAACGTCCGCGTCGGGTCCGCGAAATCGACCTCTCGAGCATCTCCCACGGCAAGCTCCTCCGCGGTGAGACCGAAGTACGATAGGTTCCGTAACGCTCCCCGCACCATCGAGGCGTCACGGTCGATCCCGTAGAGGTGACCCCCGACGAGCCCGGCCTCGGCGAGGAGCGCCCCGGTGCCGAGGAACGGGTCGAGCACGTTCTCGGACGGCCGGACGCGGGCAAGGTTCACCGCGGCGCGGGCGAGCTTGGGGGGGAGACTGACCGGCCGGCGGAAGGGGAGAAGGGGCATTCGCCGTCGGGAGGCGGCGCTCCGGTCCACGGAGGCGCTCTCCTCGAGAAGGTGCTCGTCTCCCCCCGCATCGCGGACCAGCCAGAACCGGCGGTGGGGCCGGTCGAGGTCGATCGTTCCTCCGCCCATCTTGTACGCTCGGCCGCAGGCGAGGACCTCCGGGTCCGCGCCGCCGCCGGACGGTCGACCGATGCGACGGAACGCGGCCGAACCGCCGACGGCGGCCTGCTCACGGAGAGAAGAGGGGATATCGGATCCGGCGGCGACGGGAAGCAGGCAGCGGCGGCCCAGAGCGAGCCGCGATGCGAGAAGCTCCCACGAGCGCGCGTCGGGGACCTCGACCGCGACGAGGTTCGGAAACGACGTGGCTGCGGTCCGGCCCCCGCCTCCTAGGGCCTCGGCCGCCGAGACCGCCTCGGCTTCCGCGAGCGCCGGACTCTCCTGGGAGACCTCGACGAACCCCGGGATCATGGAGGCGGCTCCTGGGCCCAGCGTGCTAGGCGCGCCCGTACGTCGGCCGTGTGAGACCCCTCCCAGTAGTAGTGGTTGCACGCGGAGCACCGGTACAGTTCGAGCCCAAGGGCGACCCGGTCCCACGGCACCCCGTCGACCGGGACCGAAGGGCCCGAGGGGGGGCTCGACGGAGGAACGCGCACGAGCGAACCGTTGCACTCGGTGCACCGGTCGAACGTCACGGTCGAGGGGATCCCCGGGTACGCCGCCCGAACCTCTCGCCACTGGTCGGCGATGAAAGGGCTCGTCAACAACAACGAGCGCGGGGCCCGGCCGGCGAGGCGTCGGTCGCGGGTGAGGATCACTCGGTCCTCGCGCCGGGCCTCGTCCAGGATCTCCTCGTCCGTGAGGCCTCGGACGTAGACCGTGTCGCACCCGGCGAACCGCAGGTACCGGGCCAGGCGGCCCACCATCTCGTCCGCAAGCCACCGGGGGGAGCCCACGAATCCTCCGGGTATCGGTCGGGAATAACCCTTGTCGCTCATATACCGAGGCGGGAGTGCGCCCGCGCGAGGATCCGCCCGTGCGCTTGTTCGGCACCAACGGCATTCGAGAGGTCGTCGGCGAGAAGTTCACCGCCGCGTTCGTGACCCGCGTCGCCGACGCGATCGGTGCATGCCTCCCCACCGGCGCCCACGTGATCGTGGGATGGGACGGTCGCACGTCGAGCCCCGCCGCCTCGGGGATCGTGAGCGCATCGCTCGCCCTCGCGGGGCACAAAGTGACCGAGCTCGGCATCCTTCCCACCCCCGCGATCCAGTACAACGTCCCCCGGCTCCACGGAGACCTCGGGGTCGTCCTCACCGCCTCCCACAACCCTCCCGAGTTCAACGGCCTCAAGTGCATCGGGAGCGACGGTCTCGAAGTGCTCCGCGACGTCGAGGAACGGATCGAAGCCGGCGTGGAGAAGGGGACCGCGACCCCGGTCGATTATGCTCACGTGGGGGAGATCGTCCGCGATGGGGCCGGGGCGCGTCGGTACCTTGACGGGATCGTCGGTCAGGTCGACCTCGAGCGGATCGCGCGTCGGCGCTTCTCCCTCGTCCTGGACTGCGGCAACGGCGCGTCCGTGGTGACGAGCCCCACGCTCGTGCGACGGCTCGGGTGTCGGTTCACCACGATGAACGCCCACGTCGACGGCACGTTCCCGGGCCACCTCTCCGAACCGACCCCGGCGAACCTCGTCGACCTCCAGCGGGCCGTTCCTGCGGTGGGCGCGGAGCTCGGTGTCGCCCACGACGGGGACGCGGACCGGGCCGTGTTCGTCGACGCGAACGGACGGTACGTCCCCGGTGAGGAGATGCTCACCCTCCTGGCCCGGGACGCCGTCGAACGCTCGCCCGGTGGGATCGTTGTCACCCCCGTATCCGCCTCGCAGTCGGTCGAGGACGCGATCCGACCGTTCGGTGGGACCGTGGTCTACACGCGAGTCGGTTCCCCCACGGTCACGCACGAGATGGCTCGTCAAGGGGCCGTGTTCGGGGGAGAGGAGAACGGCGGGCTGATCTTTCCCCGCCTCCACTTGGCCCGGGACGGAGCGATGTCCCTCGCCGCCGTCCTCGACCTCCTCGCGCGAAAGGAGACCGACCTCGTGTCCCTCCTCAAAGAGATCCCTCGCTACACCCTGGTGAAGGAGAAGGTCGGCTGCCCGGTGCCGCTCCGGGAGAAGGTGCTCGGCCTCTTGATCGACGAGTTCTCCCAGGACAGCGAGAAGGTCGTCACGATCGACGGCGTGAAGGCGTACCGCGGAGGGGGCTGGGTCCTTTTGCGACCATCGGGGACGGAACCGCTGTTCCGGGTCTTCGCCGAGTCGAAGGACCCCGAGCAGGCCCGAGCTCTCGCCGAGACCGGCAAGGCCGCGGTCCAAAAGGTGCTCGACGAGCTCTCCCGGGCGGGCTGACCGGGGTCGGCGGCCCAACGAGGGAGAACGCCCGCGTTAGCGGACGTGGGGGCCGATGACGAGGAGACCCAGGAGGAGCATCGCGAAGACCCCGAGGGTGATCGCGGTCATCGCGCCTTCCCCGGCCTTTCGGAAGTAGTAGAACCCGGTGAGCACGCGGACGATCGGTGTCGCGATCAACGCCACGAGACCGAGCGTGAGGTACGCTTCGACGGACCCCGAAGCGAGGCCCGAGACAAGCCCTCCGAGGCTCAGGTAGCTCAGGATGGGGTTCTCGGAGAGCACGCTCCCCGAGGTAGCCCCGGGGTAGATCACGAGATAGGCCACGAGCCCGCCGACCAGGATCCCCAGGGCCAGGAAGAGTCCCGCTCGTAGCGTGAAGGTCATCCGTTGATACGCTTCGGGCGGCAGCGGCCGCACTTCCGGCGTCGGATCGCGTAGTTCGTCGGGAACCGCGTTCATGGGAGCCCGAACCCCCTCAGGATGACCTCGATCGCGAGCGCGGCGATCACCGGGAGGAAGAGGAGCCGAACGGTGCGGTTACGGAGCCCCGGAAGCACTCGGCTCCCCACGTACGCCCCGAACGCGGTCCCGACCGCGACCGGGGCTGCGACGACCGGGTTCACGTACCCCGCGGAGAGCATCACGCCCGCCCCGGCGGCCGCCGTGACGCCGATCATGAAGTTGCTCGTCGCCGTCGCGACCTTCATCGGGAGGTTCAAGAACCGCTCGAGGGCGAGGACCTTGAACACGCCCCCGCCGATCCCGAACATCCCCGAAACCATCCCGGCGCCGAACATCACGCCGAGCGCCGGCGTCGTCCGGGCCGCTCGGTACGACACATCCTGTCCGAGGGCGTTGTCGTGGTACACGCCCGTCAGTCCGAGTCGGCGGGAGCGCGCATCCTGCGGGAGCGGCGGGGGGAGCTCGATGTTCCGTCGGGAGAGGCTCCCGGGGATGATCGCGAGCAGCACCGCGCCGAGCGCGATCAGGAGGGCCGACTCGAGGTTGGCATGCGTGAGGAACACGGTGGCGGTCGCGCCCAGGATGGCGCCGGGGACGGTCACGACCTCGAGGAACATCCCGATCCGCAGGTCGCTGAGCCGGTCCCGCACGTACGCTGCTCCCGTAGCGGACGAGGTGGCAAGGATCGTGACGAACCCGGTCCCGATCGCGATCGGGATCGAGGCCCCGAAGAAGATCACGAGGATGGGGATCACCACGACGCCGCCGCCGAGGCCCGTGAGCGAGCCGACGAGGCCGGCCGCGATCGCCACCAGGACCAGGAGGGCCACGAAGACGACGAGGTCCACGTGCGGGGTGAGGCGAGCCATCGGAAAAGGTCCGCGTCCCAAGGGGTCCGCCCGTCGGACGATGGAGTGTCGAAATGGAGCGGCCATGACCAGGCACAGAGGGCGCAAGGCGCCGATGGGGAGGACACCGCGGGGGAAGGGCGCGCGCGCAGCGAACGGGGGTTTGCCATCCCCTCCGCTTAAATGGTCCCCCTCCTCCGGGCGTACCCCAGGTCGGAACCATGCTCGATCGACTCGTGGCGGTCGCTCGAACCTCACTTCCGGGATTCGAGGCCGCGGCCGTTCCTCGGGAGCGGACGGTGGGAACGACCGAACGGATGGACATCGAGGAGAGGAGAGGAACGAAATGATCCCCGAACCGCACGGCGGGCGACTCATCGAACGCAGGCTCAGCGAGAACGAGACGGACCGTCAGGAGCGCGAACTCCCCCATCTTCCGAAGGTCACCTTAGCGATCGACCAATTATACGACCTCGAGAAGATCGGGAACGGCGCCTACTCTCCGCTCGAGGGGTTCATGGATTCCGCGACCCTTGCGAGCGTCATCGATTCCGGGCGCCTGCCGAACGGCCTTCCCTGGAGCCTTCCGATCCTGCTTCCCATCCCCTCTTCGACCGACCGAGCCACCGTCGAGCGGCTCCGGCCGGGAGAGGAGGTCGCCCTCGTCGATGCGAACGGGCGGCTCCGGGGGGTCCTTCGCTTCGAGGAACGATTCCGGTTCGATCGCACGAGGGTCGCCGCGTCCGCGTTCGGCACGACCGACCCGAGCCATCCCAACGTCTCGGACCTCCTCCAGGGCGGGGACCTCGCCCTCGCCGGTACGGTGGTCGCTGCCCCGGCCCCGCGGAATCCCGCCGGGCCGACCGAGCTCTCGCCTCGGGAGAGCCGCGAGCTGTTCCGTTCCCGGGGGTGGGAGAACGTCGCGGCCTACCAATGCCGGAACCCTCCCCACACGGCCCACGAGTACCTGCAACGCATCACCCTCGAGCGGGAGGACGTCGACGGCCTGTTCATCCACCCCGTGGTCGGGCGCCTGAAGAAGGGGGACTACCGCCCCGAGATCATCCTCCGGGCGTACGAGGCGCTCGTCCGGGCGTACTGTGCCACGGACCGGGTGGTCCTGAGCCCGCTCACCATCTCGATGCGCTACGCGGGCCCGAAGGCCGCGCTCTTCCTCGCCATCGTTCGCAAGAACTACGGGTGCAGCCGGTACATCGTCGGCCGGGACCAAGCGGGGGTCGGGAAGTTCTACGACCCGTACGCGTGCCATCGCATCTTCGACGAGTTCGACGTGGGGATCCTCCCCCTTCGCTACGAGGAGGCGTTCTACTGCCGCACCTGCGCCGCCATGGCGACCGCGAAGACCTGTCCCCATCCCCCCTCGGCCCGGGTCGACACGAGCCAGACGCGCATCCGCGAGGCGCTCCGGAGCGGGGCCGAGATCCCTCCCGAGCTCCTGCGACCCGAGGTGGCGGCGATTTTACGTGAGCCCAATGTGCTCCTGACCGAGTGACCTCGGCCATGATGGTCGGTCCGCGCGTGGGGCCCGTCCCCAAGAACCTCCCCGGGGAAGTGGTCCCGTGACCGACGCTTCGAAGGCCCCACCCCCTCCCTCACCGCATCCCCTCGGAGGATTCTGCATCTGGCTCACGGGGCTCCCGAGCTCCGGGAAGACGTCGATCGCACGCGAGCTTCTCCCGCTCCTCCGGGCGGAGGGGTGGTATGTCGACCTGCTCGACGGGGACGAGGTCCGACGCGGGTTGAGCGCCGACCTCGGCTTTGACCGCAAGTCGCGCGAGGTCCATGCCGGTCGCGTGACGTTCGTCGCGAAACTGCTCGCCCGGAACGGTGCGATCCCGATCGTGGCGTTGATCTCCCCGTACCGCACGTCGCGCGCCCACGCTCGGGCGGAGATCGGTCGCTTCGTGGAGGTCTACGTGAACACCCCGGTCGAGGAGTGCGAGCGCCGGGACGTGAAGGGGCTCTACAAGAAGGCCCGGGCGGGCGAGATCAAGGAGATGACCGGGGTCGACGATCCCTACGAACCTCCGGAGTCGCCGGAGGTCGTGGTCGACACGCTCCGCCTCTCGCCTAAGGAATCGGCGGCGCTCATCCGCAGGGAGCTCGGCCGGCTGGGCCTGCTCCCCCCAGTCCCGTAGCCCGCCGGACGACGGCACGGGTCGGGGCGAGATCGGATCCCGGGGCTCGGGCGAACCGCGTGGGCCCTAGGGCGCGTGCGTCCCCCGTCTCACTCGACCCTCAGCCAACGCGCCGAGACCAAGTAGCCGATGAGGACCCCGAGGGCCGCGAACACGGCGAGGTAGCCGAGGTCCCACCAATCGGTCGATGTCCCCAAGAGGAAGCTCCGGCCGAGCTCCGCGGAGAAGGTGATCGGGTTCACGTTCGAGATCGCCTGCATCCACCCTGGGAAGGAGCTGCTCGGGAACAGCGCGGCGCTCGCGAACATGAGCGGCATCGTGATGAAGTTCGCGACGACCCCGGGCGTCTGCCAGTCCGTCGCGGGCGCGGTGATCGCGAGGAAGAAGCACGAGAACCCGAACGCGAGCAGGAACAGCGCGAGGACCCACCCGGCCCACTCGACGGGGGAGAGGGGGAAGGCGACACCGAAGACCACGGCGGCGGCGATCATGACCGGGACCTGGATGAGGCCCCGGGTCGCCGCCCCCAGCGCCTTCGACAGGAAGATCGTCTGCTTCGAAGTGGGGGTGATCAGAATCCGCTTCATGAAGCCGAACCGCTTGTCCTGGATGGCGCTCATCGAGCCAAACATCCCGACAGAGAGCATCGACGTCGAGAGGGTCCCCGGGAGCAGGAAGGCGAAGTAGCTCCCCGACCCGAACTTCCCCGAGGCCGCGGCCAGGTTGTTGAAGCTCGATCCGAAGAACGCGAGCCACATGAACGGCTGGACGAGCGTGACCAGGACCACGAACGGGTTCCGGAACACCCGGAGGACTTCACGGACGTACAGGCCCCAGAGCTGGCTCCTCATGACCGGGCCCTCCGCATCTGGGCGTAGAACTTCCGGATATCGTGCATCGGCTCTTCCTGACCGATCCGGTGGCCGGTGAGCTGGAGGAAGACCGTCTCGAGGCTCGGCTTCTCGACGCTGATCCGTCGGATGTCGTCCGTGCGCACCGTCGCGAACAGGCGGGGCAGGAACTCCTCCGAGGCGGCGACCCGGATGACCCAATCGTTCCCTTGGGCCCGGACCTCTAGAACCCCGGGGATCTTCGATAGGAGGGTCGAGTCCACGGCCTGCGAGGTCTCGAGCTCGACGATGTCGCTCGTCACCCGGGCCTTGAGCTCGGACGGGGTTCCCTCGGCGACGATGCGACCCCGGTCGATGATCGCGATCCGGTCGCACAGAGCGTCGGCTTCCTCGATGTAGTGGGTCGTGAGGAGGATCGTGACGCCGAACTCCTTGTGGATGCCGGTGACGATGTCCCAGAGCATCCGGCGCGTCGCGACGTCGAGACCGATCGTCGGTTCGTCCATGAAGATGACCGTGGGCTGGTGGAGGAGCGCGAGCGCGATCTCGAGCTTCTTCCGCATCCCGGTCGAGTAGTGACTGACCTTGTCGTCCTTCCGGTCGAGGAGCTCGAAATATTGGAGCAGCTGCTCGGCCCGTCCCTCCCATTCGGTGAGGTTCTGGAGCCGGGCCTGGAGCCACAGGTTCTCCCACGTGGTGAAATCGTCCTCCAGGATCACTTCGGCCGCCACCCAGCCGATCCGGGCGCGGACCTGCATCGACTCCTTCTGGACATCAAAGCCCGCGACCGAGGCCGTGCCCGAGGTGATGTCGCTGATCCCCGTGAGGACCTTGATGAGCGTGGTCTTGCCCGCCCCGTTCGGCCCCATCAGACCGAAGACCGTCCCCCCGGCGATCGACAGGTTGACGTGGTCGAGAGCCAGCACCCCGTGCGCGTTGCCGTATCGCTTCGATAGGTCGTTCACCACGATGGCCGGACCGCTCATGGACCCGCCCTCCGTCGAGGCCGAGCCGCGGCGCGGCGCCGGGAACCGCCCCCGAATCTTCGCTCGGCCGCCGCGAGCTCCGAGAGCACGTTCTCCCGGAGCGTCTGACCCCCCACCCGCGCTTCGGGCTCGCGGTAGAGGTGCGTCTCGATGCCATCGAGAGCGCGGCGAAGCCGGTGCAGTAGGAACGTCGCGTCGTCCGTGGCTCCCTTGATCTCGGCCCAGAGGAGCGTGAGATCCGGCCCCGAACCGCCCGAACTGAACCGCTCCGCACGGACCTTGCGGAGCAATCGACGGCCCCGGGGAGTGATCCGGTACTCCCGCCGCCGACCGGCCCCGTGAACGCTCGCGAGGCCCCGCTCCGTCAGGTGGTGAAGCGCAGGGTACACCGCGCCCGGGCCCGGTCGCCAGCCCCCGCCGGTCCGCTCGGCGATCCGGCTGGCGAGGGAGTAGCCGTACACCGCCCCGTCCTTTTCCATACAGGCCAGCGCGTACAATCCGACCATTCGCGGAGGCATGGTACCTCGTGAGTAGATAGAGTCATGAATCGATTTCGATATATTCGGATTTCGGATACCGCAGTTCACTTGTCGAGGTTCGTCCGGTCCCCCGGGCCTCCGGGGACCGTAGGGCGGGGGGTGCGGGAATCCTCACCGGACCGGTTCGCGCCCCCCGACAACCTATTAGGAACGAACTTTGCTCGGCGCGGCGTGTCCGAGCCCGAGACGCCGAAGCTCCGTCCGCTGACCCGGGCGGAGGAGCGCGTCATCGTCCACAAGGGGACCGAACCGCCGTTCTCGGGAGAGTACGAGCAACATTTCCGTACCGGAACGTATGAGTGCAAGCGCTGCGGCGCGCCACTGTACCGGTCGGACGACAAGTTCGATGCGCACTGCGGCTGGCCCGCATTTGACCAGGAAATCCCGGGGGCCGTCCGGCGTCTCCCGGACGCGGATGGCGAGCGGGTCGAGATTCAATGCGCCCGGTGCGGGGGCCACCTCGGTCACGTCTTCGAGGGAGAACGGTTCACCCCTCGGAACACCCGTCACTGCGTGAACTCGATCTCGTTGCGGTTCCAGCCGAAGTAGGGGTCCCCTCGCCGGCCTTCCGCGACCGACACCCCCCGGGTTCCCCCTCGAAGGTGGGAACCCGCCCGCAGGAGCGGGCCGCAAGAGAGGAAATACAACCATCGTGTTCTCGGCCCGTCGGGGAGGGTGTCCTTTCGGGACATGAGTAGGTCCATGGCGAGTGAAGACGAGAGCTCGGCCGGAACGACCATCCGGCGGGGCGGACGAGGGATGTCGATGACGATGGCCGTCGTGGTGATGGTCGTAGTGATCGTCATCATCGGCGGTGCCGGATATGTTGCGCTGAACGCGGTCTCGGGGAG
>Ga0326728_10002037_pt1 | contig 68829 bp, 60 predicted proteins | sample MB3enrmetagenome_FD_207602 | JGI IMG/M metagenome (GOLD analysis project Ga0326728, IMG submission 207602) | Lab enriched peat soil microbial communities from McLean, Ithaca, NY, United States - MB31MN | ecosystem: Environmental > Terrestrial > Soil > Wetlands > Peat | place: USA: New York... | reverse complement strand
TCAAGCGGGCGGTCAGCCTGGCCAAGGGATCGGCCGAGCCCAACAAGGTGAAAGTCGGAACCATCACCAAGAAGCAGGTCGAGGAGATCGCGAAGCTGAAGATGCCGGACCTGAACTGCTTCACGCTGGATGCCGCCGTCCGCTGCGTGGAGGGAACCGCGCGCAGCATGGGGGTGGATGTGGAGTGACGCCCGCTCCGCGCCCGGCGAAGCGGTTTTCGTCGGTAGTGTCCTAAGTTTTGGCTGAGGGGGGAGGCTCCCCGCCCTCCCTGAACAAGTCGAGCCAGGGGATCAGAATGTCGAAGAACTGCTGTTCCTGAGCCGATACCCGCGCTCCATGGGAATGGTACCGAATCTGGACGAGTCCCTTCCAGTATTTGAACTCTTGAGCTTTCTTGGTGTGCAGAGGGTACCGTTCAAACAAGGGAACAATAACCTCGGCCAAGTCGCCGATCCGGTGAACCCTGAACTCCACCCAGGGCTTTGTGGTTTTGTACTTCTCTTTGTGGTATCGGTTCGAGTACACAACTCCACAGCCCATCTGCTTATGGATGGAGTCGATGACGGCACGGTCATCGAACCGCACTGCGACCTTAATCTTGGGTTTGAAGGTCGTCTTTCCTTCGCGCGTATCCTTGAAGAGAAAGCAGCCCTCGCCGTCGAAGAATCCGCTGAACCAATAGCCGAACTCATCGGTCACCTTCAGCCGGGAAGGGATAGGCGGCAATGCAAGTGTTTCGGGTCGCGCCTGTTTGGTGCCCATGTCTGTGCTCCTCCGGCACGCGATCATACCACAACGCGGTAAGCCGCATAGCTGGACTTTTTCGGGCGGTTGCCCCATGGTAGGGGAACGGCCCGCCTGCAACGGGACCATGGACTGCAACAGTGCAAGCGACTAGCCAGTGCCGGTCTTGCTCTCGTACAGGTACAGAGCCCATGTTTCCCTCAACGCAATCGCCAGTACCGAGTCAATCGCTCGGGAGAGGTACTCACGCACATTTTCCGGCGCCTCGCGCGGGTCTCCGTATTGGAATTCTGTGGCTGCGTGGAGTGCGACCACAAGGTTGCCATCGTCAGGTTTAGCGCAATCCGATAACACCACGCCCGCATCGTTTTCCAGCAAAGACACGAACCAGCCGGATAACACGAGAGCGGCTCCCGTTGTGAGGAAGATGACATCGAGCCTGGCTACTTCGCTGTGCCACTTGCCCAACAACCCAAGTGCGTCCTCCAAAGAGGCCGTCATCTTCCTCCTTACGGAAACGCTCCACGGAAAAGAGGCGGCTGGGGGTATGGCGCACTTGATACCTCAGCCGCTGAGCAGTCCCGGCAAGTTTCAAACGTGACCCGCTCTACTCCGCTTCGGGCGTTTTGGTGGCGCTCGACTCCACTTCGTCCAACTCACCGCTCTTTGCGTTTCCATGTGCCTTGACGGCCCCGTAGCGGTTCCCGAGCGGCCCGCCCTGCCTATCGACCTCGCACTTGCCGTCTGCGGCCAGCTTTCGCAGCGTGACCTCCACGGAGTTCGTCGGGTCTTTAGCTTCGAACGGATACCCGCCCAACGTCAGCAGGAATTCCACTTGGCCCTTGTCCAGCCTGAAGCCCTCATGATCCGCGAGCACTTTCAAGCAGGCTTGACCTAAGGACGCCTCGCGGAACGGCTTCTGATCGGCGTACTTGGACTCCAATCTGTCCATGAACCCTACGCCGTCATCGACACGGATTCCCATGATGGTAAGCGAGGTGCGAATTCCGTCCATCGTCCGGTCGATCCTCACCCGCTGCCTTCGCAAGCGTTCGTATTCGTCCACGAGCTTCTTTGCTGACGGGTCCACCTGTGTTCCACCTTTCACGTACAGTATACGAGATTAACACGTATTGTACAAGCGTTTTTTCTTCATGATCCTGAGACTCTTCTTTTCTCCTATCGTTTGTTGGGGTTAGAAATGCTCGGCTCGGGTCCGAACAAGGTGCCCGTTCCCAATGCTTCTTTGCGTAGCGCTACAATGCGCCCATGCGAACCCTGCTGCTCGTGTGTCTCGTAGCTGCCTCCCTACCTGGCCAAAGCGCGCAAGATCCTCCGAAATCACTCCCAGCCCCCAAAGCAGAGAAAAGCCAAGTCAGCGAACAAAATGGTGACAGCGAGAGCCTTTCCAAAGCGCGCCACGATGCCGGCTCTCCCGGAATAGCTCCTCAGCCCCAACTCGACGGCTCCGACAGAAATAGCAAGGCTGACAAGCATGATGCCAAAGGGGATAACAGCCTGTACCCAGACTGGTGGATGATCGCGCTTACGGCCGGCCTCGTATTGGTTGGCGTGGGGCAGGTCTGGGTGCTGATTCGTCAGGCCGGAATTCTGAGTCAGCAAGCGAAGTACATGCAGTCTGCACTGCGCCCAAGGCTTAGCATTCGTAATGTTGAGATCGAAAGCGTCGAAAGCCTTCTGCTGGGAGAGTCCGAAGAGACCGTTGGCACCTTCCAGATCTACAGCAGCGGCGGCAGCAATGCTCATGTGTGGCGCGTCACCTGTAGGTTGTTCGCGTTCGCCAAACTCCCCATGAAGGTGATGTATGAGCCGCAGGACCAACTCTCTTGCGATATCAAGCTCCCGCCTGGGGTATACGGAACGCAGTGCTTCCGTTTTCTGCCCGTCGATTTTGCCCGATTCAAAGCTATACGGCAAAAGGCCATCGGCCTGTACATCCTCGGGGAGCTGTTTTACAGCGACGATCTGGGCATTAACCGAACGACACGCTTTTGTCGCTTGTTTGACTGGGAGAAGGAACGGTTCCTGCCCGCCGCAGATCCCGACTATGAAAGCGCTGGTTAGCACCATCCCCGCCCATGATCCGATCCATGTACCCTTAGCGCAGGACCCACGCAACCGTGAGGCGAAGACCGGGGGCGGGGGAGCACGGGGTAGCTCATGGCCCTTCCTCCGTCAACCCAGATTCGGGACGGTACCTGCTTCCACCGGCGCGGTTGGGCTGTGCTACACTGAGGATTCACCGTAATCGCCTTCAGTGGGAGGCCCGGCCCGGAACGGGGCTTGGCCGTTCGCACCAATGAGGTAATATGGCTCACAAAAGAGGAAAGCGCTACCTATCCGCCAGCAGCCAACTGAGGCCCCAGCCGTACACCCTGGACGAAGCCGTTCCGCTGCTTCAAAAAGTCAAGTTCGCCAAGTTCGACGAGACCGTGGAGGTGCATATGCGCCTGGGCGTGGATCCCAAGCACGCCGACCAGATGGTCCGCGGCACGGTGGTCCTGCCCAACGGCCTGGGCAAATCCAAGCGGGTGCTGGTGATCGCCTCCGGCGAGAAGCAACGGGAAGCCATGGAAGCCGGCGCCGATTTCGTGGGCGGCGACGACATGGTGCAGAAGATCCAGGGCGGCTGGATCGATTTCGACGCGGTCATCGCCACGCCGGACATGATGCGCGGGGTCGGCCGGCTCGGCAAAGTGCTCGGTCCGCGAGGCCTGATGCCCAACCCCAAGACCGGCACGGTCACCATGGATGTCGGCCGGGCGGTCACGGAAGTGAAGGCCGGCAAGGTGGAGTTCCGGGTGGACAAGACCGGGATCATCCACGCGCCGGTGGGCAAGGCCAGCTTCCTGACCCCCAAACTGGTCGAAAACGCCCAGACTCTGATCTCGGCGGTGGTCAAGGCGAAACCGGCGGCGGCCAAGGGCAAGTACGTCCGGAGCGTCACCATCTGCTCGACTATGGGTCCGGGCCTGGCCCTGGACGTGACCCCGTACAACGCCAAGGCCGTGTAGCCCGCTTCGGGGAGGACATCGTGAAAAAGAAATCCGACAAACAGAAGGAAGTACAGGCGCTCCGCGGCGAACTGAGCCAGGCCAACCACCTGTTCGTGACCTGCTTCGAGAAGATCACGGTGGCCCAGGATTTCGAGTTGCGCAAGACCATTCGCGGCGCCGGAGGCAAGTACCGGGTCATCAAGAACAACCTGGCCGAGAAAGCGGCCGAAGGAACCGCGGCCGGGAATCTGCTGAAGGGCCTGCAGGGCATGACCTCGCTGGCCTACACGGCCTCCGACCCGGTGGCCCTGGCCAAGGCCCTGACCGGCTACGCCAAGACCAACCCCGCGCTGGTGTTCAAGGCCGGGATGGTCGAGGGCCGGGTGATCGAGATCAAGTCCATACAGGAACTGGCCAACCTGCCTGGCCGCGACCAGATGATGGCCAAGCTGCTGTTCCTGATTCAGGCGCCGGCTCAGCGGCTGGCGACGGCCATCAACGCCGTGGGACGGAATGTGGCCGTGGTGCTGGAGCAGGGCGTCAAGGATAACAAGTTCACAGCGTAATCAAAGCAAGGAGTTCACAGGAAAATGGCGGATATCAACGCGATTGCGGATCAGATCCAGGGGCTGACGCTGCTGGAAGCCTCGCAGCTCGTGAAGCTGTTGGAAGAGAAGTTGGGCGTGTCGGCGGCAGCCGCGACGGTGGCGGCGGCGCCTGCTTCGGGCCCGGCGGCGGCAGCCCCGGCAGCCGAAGAGAAGACCGAGTTCTCGGTGGTGCTCCAAGCCGCCGGACCGAACAAAATCAATGTGATCAAGGCTGTTCGCGAGGTCACCAGCCTGGGCCTGAAGGAGGCCAAGGACCTGGTCGATGGCGCCCCCAAGCCGGTCAAAGAGGGCGTGAGCAAGGACGAAGCCGAGACCATCCGGAAGAAGTTTGCGGACGCTGGCGCGACTGTCGAGGTGAAATAGGACTGGTCTCCGGGCCGGTCCCGGCCGGATCGGGCTGGAGCCTTTCCTCCACAGGGGCATTTGACGCCCGCCGGAGAGTCTGTTAAACTCTTGGCTGGGCGTATTCCACAACGAGTGTTCGTGAACCTCGCATCCTGTTTTTGTGTCTTCAGTCCGCTTGAAGCTGGAGGAAGGGTGTGTCCGGCTGTCCAAGCTGCCAATTTGCCTTGTCGTTCCAGCGCCTATCCCGCGCTTACGGCTCATTCACAACAGTACCGGACGGGTGATGCTCCGGTCGCAGTTCCGCTCCGCTTCGCGCGGAGCCGGGTTCATTCGGGCGCGGTGGCGATAACGATGACACGGGTCGGACGGGGTCCGCACCCGCGTTTGCGTGTTTCATAACCTGTGCTGTAGTCTGGCGGTTCCGAGGAGCTAAAGAATGCAGAATGCGGCAAATGGCGCGTCTCGGGAGAGACTTGACTTTTCCCGGATCAAGGCGTCGATACCCATCCCCAATCTCATCGAGGTCCAGAAGAATTCCTACGAGCGCTTCCTGCAGATGGACCTGCTGCCCAGCGAGCGGGACGACGCCGGCCTGCAGAGCGTCTTCAACTCGGTCTTCCCGATCTCCGATTTCCGCGGCCTGAGCCAGCTCGAGTTCGTGGACTACTCCATCGGCAACTGGGAATGCAAGTGCGGCAACCTCAAGGGACTGCATCATCTGCGCTCCACCTGCCGGAACCCCAACTGCGGCGCCACCATCCGCACCGATCCGTTCCACGCCGGCGACGTGTTGTGCCACCGCTGCGGCACCTTCAATCAGAACCGCGTCACCTTCTGCAACCGCTGCGGCGACCCGGTGGGCCTGCAACTCAAGTACGACGTGCCGGAGTGCGAAGAACGGGGCATGACCTACGCCGCGCCCCTGAAGGTCACCATCCGCCTGACGGTCTTCGATAAGGACCCCGAAACCGGCGTCCGCACCGTGCGGGACATCAAGGAGCAGGAAGTCTTCTTCGGCGAAGTCCCGCTGATGACCGAGAACGGAACGTTCATCATCAACGGCACCGAGCGCGTGATCGTCAGCCAGTTGCACCGCTCGCCGGGCGTCTTCTTCGAGAAGATCGCCGCCCAGGGCTACTACCTCGGCAAGATCATTCCCTACCGGGGGAGCTGGGTCGAGTTCGAGTACGACACCAAGAACCTGCTATTCGTCCGTATCGACCGAAAACGCAAGTTTTACGGCACGGTGTTCCTGCGGGCCCTGGGGCTGAAGACCGACGAGCAGATCCTGCGCACCTTCTACCGGGTTGACAAGATCTCCATCGCGGGCCACCGGCTGTTGTGGAACGTTTCGCCGGGCTTGCTGGGCATGAAGCTCTCACACGCCTTCGTCAACAAGGCCGGCGAAACCGTGGTGCCGCAGGGGCGCAAAATCACTTCGGCCGTGCTCAAGGAAATCCAGAAGGCCAAGATCGAGCAGGTCGAGATCGAAGCCGGCGACCTGGATGGCGCCTTCATCGCCGCCGACGTGGTGGACATGACCACCGGCGAGGTTTTGGTGGAGGCCAACCACGACCTGACGCCCGCCCTGCTCTCCAAGCTGATCGAGAGCGGGATCGAGAGTTTCGAGGTCTTCTTCCCCGAGCGCGACGACGCCGGCACGGTGATTTCCGCCACCCTCAAGAAGGACCCGGTCAAGACCCAGAACGACGCGCTGCTGGAGATCTACCGCAAATTGCGCCCCGGCGACCCGCCCACCGTCGACACAGCCACCCAGCTATTCCAGGGAATGTTCTTCGACCCGCGCAAGTACGACTTCTCGCGCGTGGGCCGCATGAAGTTCAACATAAAGATCCACGACGACGCCGAATTCGCTCCGGAGAGCTGGAAGCAGAAGCCCGAGAACAAGGGCCGGCATCCGCTGGACCGCAAGATCCTGGACCAGGGCGATTTCGAGTACGTCATCCGCTACCTGCTGAAGCTGCGCCGGGTGAGCAGCCTCTCGGTGGACGATATCGACCACCTGGGCAACCGCCGCGTGCGCGCGGTCGGCGAACTGCTCGAGAACCAGTTCCGCATCGGCCTGGTCCGCATGGAGCGGGCCATCAAGGAAAAGATGTCGGTGTACCAGGAGATGTCGACGGCCATGCCGCACGACCTGGTCAACGCCAAGCCGGTGATGGCGGCCATCCGCGAGTTCTTCGGCTCCAGCCAGCTCTCGCAGTTCATGGATCAGACCAACCCGCTCTCCGAGATCACCCACAAGCGGCGCTTGTCGGCACTGGGTCCGGGCGGCCTCTCCCGCGAGCGCGCCGGGTTCGAAGTCCGCGACGTGCATCCCACGCACTACGGGCGCATCTGCCCCATCGAGACGCCGGAAGGCCCCAACATCGGGCTGATTTCGTCGCTCTCCTGCTTCGCCCGCATCAACGACTACGGATTCATCGAGAGCCCCTACCGGCGCGTGCTGAAGGGCCACGTGGTGGACGAAGTCAAGATCCTGAATCCCGGCGACACGCATTTCAAGGTGGGGGACGTGGTGCCTCGCGGCGACGTCGACAAGGTGAACCGCGATCTCAGCTCCAAGAAGCAGCCCGCCGAATGCGAGGCGCACTCGGAGTATCTCTCGGCCTGGGAGGAAGACAAGTACGTGGTGGCCCAGGCCAACGTCGAGCTGGACGAGAAGGGCCGGCTGGTTCCCGAGCTGGTCAACGCGCGCCAGGCGGGCAACTTCGTGCTGAAGCAGCGCGAAGAGATCGAGTACATGGACGTCAGCCCCAAGCAACTGGTTTCGGTGGCGGCGTCGCTGATCCCGTTCCTCGAAAACGACGACGCCAACCGCGCCCTCATGGGTTCCAACATGCAGCGCCAGGCCGTGCCGCTGCTGCGCGCCGAGACGCCCTATGTGGGCACCGGCATGGAGCGGGTGACGGCGCGCGATTCCGGAGCGGTGGTGATCTGCAAACGCGCCGGCATCGTGGATTCGGTGGATAGCGAGCGCATCATCGTGCGCGTGGAAGGCAACGTCCACGAGGGGCAGCTCTCGCGCGAGGTGGGCGCCGACATTTATACGCTGACCAAGTTCAAGCGCTCCAACCAGAACACCTGCATCAGCCAGAAGCCGATCGTGCACCAGGGGCAGCGTGTGAAGAAGGGCGACGTGCTGGCCGACGGCCCCTGCACCGACTCGGGCGAACTGGCCCTCGGCCGCAACGTGCTGGTGGCCTTCATGCCCTGGCGCGGTTATAACTTCGAGGACGCGGTGGTGGTCAGCGAGAAGCTGGTCAAGGAAGACTACTACACTTCCATTCACATCGAGGAGTTCGAGATCGAGGCCCGCGACACCAAGCTGGGGCCCGAGGAGATCACCCGCGACATTCCCAACATCGCCGAATCGTTCCTGCGCAACCTGGACGAGAGCGGCATCATTCGCATCGGGGCCACCGTGAAGCCGGGCGACATCCTGGTGGGCAAGGTCACCCCCAAGGGCGAAACCCAGTTGACCCCGGAGGAGAAGCTGCTGCGGGCCATCTTCGGCGAGAAGGCGGGCGACGTGAAGGATGCGTCGCTATACTGCCCGCCGGGCATCGAAGGAACCATCGTGGATTGCCGGGTCTTCTCGCGCAAGGGCGCGGAGCTGGACGAGCGCTCCAAGACCATCCAGGAGGAGGAAGTCGCCGCGCTGCACCGCAACCTCGAGGACGAGAAGCGGATTCTCAACGACGAGCGCTCCAAGCGGCTGGCCAACCTGATGGAGGGCAAGCAGCTCCAGGCCGACCTGCACGACGAGAAGACCAACAAGCGCCTGCTCGCCAAGGGCACCGACCTGACCCGCGAGATCATCGAGAAGATGCGCGCGCGCGACCTGAAGCGCGTCAAGTTGAAGGACAAGGACCCGCACCTCAACGAGCAGGTGGACGAGATCGAGGAGATGACCTCGCGCCAGATCGCGGTGCTCGAGAAGATCACCGAAGAGAAGATCGCCAAGCTCAAGAAGGGCGACGAACTGCCCCCCGGCGTCATCAAGCTGGTCAAGTGCTACATCGCCATGAAGCGCAAGCTGTCGGTCGGCGACAAGATGGCCGGCCGCCACGGCAACAAGGGCGTGATTGCCCGCATCGTGCCCGAAGAGGATATGCCCTATCTGCCGGACGGCACCCCGGTCGAGATCGTGCTCAACCCGCTGGGCGTTCCCTCGCGCATGAACGTGGGCCAGATTCTGGAGACGCACCTGGGCTGGGCGGCCCACAAGCTGGGCCGGTATTACTCGACTCCGGTCTTCGACGGCGCCACCGAGCGCGACATCAAGAAGCAATTGACGGAAGCCAAGCTGCCGACCTCCGGCAAGGTGGCGCTCTACGACGGCATGACCGGCACGCCCTTCGAGCAGCCGGTGACGGTGGGCTACATTTACATGCTCAAGCTCTCGCACCTGGTGGACGACAAGATCCACGCCCGCTCCATCGGGCCCTATTCGCTGATCACGCAGCAGCCGCTGGGCGGCAAGGCCCAGTTCGGCGGCCAGCGCTTCGGGGAGATGGAAGTCTGGGCGCTGGAGGCTTACGGCGCGGCCTACATATTGCAGGAGCTGCTCACGGCCAAGTCCGACGACGTCTACGGGCGCGCCAAGATTTACGAGGCCATCGTGAAAGGGGAGGCGGCCGCCGAGCCGGGCGTGCCGGAATCCTTCAACGTGTTGATCCGGGAGCTCCAGTCGCTGTGCCTGGACGTGGAGCTGATGAAGAAGCCGCGCGAACTGGTGGACGACACCGCGCTGGCGGCCGACTAGTCATGAGCCAGGAGGCATAAACCTTGTTTCGCTCCTCTCCGTACGACAGAGCCAATTTGATCGCGGACTTCGATTCCATCCGAATCAGTCTGGCATCGCCCGAGAAGATCCGCAGTTGGTCCCACGGCGAAGTTACCAAGCCGGAAACGATCAACTACCGCACCTTCAAGCCGGAGCGCGACGGACTGTTCTGCGCCCGGATTTTCGGGCCCATCGCGGATTGGGAATGCTTGTGCGGCAAGTACAAGCGGATGAAGCACCGCGGGGTGATTTGCGACAAGTGCGGCGTCGAGGTGACGCTGTCGCGGGTGCGGCGCGAGCGGCTCGGCCACATCGAGCTGGCCAGCCCCTGCTCCCACGTCTGGTTCTTCAAGGGCCTGCCCAGCCGCATCGGCTACCTGCTCGACATCACGCTGCGCGAGCTCGAGCGCGTGCTGTATTTCGAGGCCTACGTGGTGGTGGATCCCGGCGAGGTTCCCGAGCTGCACAAGGCCGAGGTCATCAGCGACGAGAAGAAGCGCCAGCTCGATCAGGACCACCCCGGCAAGTTCGTCGCCATGATGGGCGCCGAGGGGATCAAGGAGCTGCTGAAGCGCGTGGATGTCGAGGCCCTCAGCCTGGATATCCGCGAGCGCATGAAGACCGAGCTGTCGCAGCAGAAGAAGCTCAAATTCGCCAAGCGGCTGCGGGTGGTGGAGAGCTTCCGCAAGTCCGGCAACAAGCCCGAGTGGATGATTCTGGACGTCATCCCGGTGATCCCTCCCGAGCTGCGTCCGCTGGTGCCGCTGGATGGCGGCCGCTTCGCCACCTCCGACCTCAACGACCTCTACCGCCGCGTCATCAACCGCAACAACCGCCTGAAGAAGCTCATCGAGCTGCACGCCCCCGACGTGATCGTGCGCAACGAGAAGCGCATGCTGCAAGAGGCGGTGGACGCGCTCTTCGACAACGGCCGCCGCGGCCGCGTGCTGCGCGGGGCCAACAACCGCCCGCTGAAATCTCTCTCCGACAACCTCAAGGGCAAGCAGGGCCGCTTCCGCCAGAACCTGCTCGGCAAGCGCGTGGATTATTCCGGCCGCTCGGTCATCGTGGTCGGCCCGGAGCTGAAGCTGCACCAGTGCGGCCTGCCCAAGAAGATGGCGCTGGAGCTGTTCAAGCCGTTCATTTACCACCGCCTCGAGCAGCGCGGCCACTGTACCACCATCAAGCAGGCCAAGGAGCTGGTCGAGCAGCAGGACCCGGTGGTTTGGGACATCCTCGAAGAGGTCATCAAGGACCATCCCATCCTGCTCAACCGCGCTCCCACCCTGCACCGCCTGGGCATTCAGGCTTTCGAGCCGGTGCTGGTGGAGGGCAAGGCCATCCGCATTCACCCGCTGGTTTGCACCGCGTTCAACGCGGATTTCGACGGCGACCAGATGGCCGTTCACATCCCGCTCTCGCCGGAAGCCCAGATCGAGGCCTCCACGCTGATGCTGGCCTCCCACAACATTTTATCGCCGGCGCACGGCTCGCCCATCGCGGTCCCCACGCAGGACATGGTGCTGGGGCTTTACTACCTCACCAAGGCGCGCCCCGGCACCAAGGGCGAAGGCAAGAAGTTCGCCTCGGTCGAGGACGTGCTGATCGCGCTCGAGATGGGCGAAGTCGAAACCCTCACCCCCATCAAGCTGCGCTTCACCGGCCGGGTTATCGATCTCGGCAAGGCCTTCGACAACCAGAACGTGATGCACACCGAGCCGGCCGAGTACAACAAGGTGGACATGGAAACCACCGTCGGCCGCGTGATCTTCAACGACGCCCTCCCCGACGAGATGCCCTTCATCAACGGCCTTCTCAAGAAGAAGGGCCTCACGCAGCTTGTGCAGTACGCCTACCTGAAGTTCGGCCTGCCGACCACCGTGCAGATGCTCGATAAGGTCAAGGACCTGGGCTTCTACTACGCCACCCGGGCCGGTATTTCCATCGGCATCGACGACATGGTGGTGCCGCAGCAGAAGCAGGCGCTGGTAAAGGAAGCCGAGCGCGAGGTCATCGGCGTCCAGAACCAGTACATCGAGGGCGCCATCACCAACGGCGAGCGCCTCAACAAGATCATCGAGGTCTGGAGCAAGGTCACCGAGCGCGTCTCCGAGGAGATGTTCAAGGTGATGGAGGAGGACGACCGCACCGGCCGTTACCTCAACCCGATTTACATCATGGCGGACTCCGGCGCCCGCGGCAGCAAGCAGCAGATCCGGCAGCTTTCCGGCATGCGCGGCCTGATGGCCAAGCCCTCCGGCGACATCATCGAGACCCCCATCACGGCCAATTTCCGCGAGGGCCTCAACGTGTTGCAGTACTTCATCTCGACGCACGGCGCTCGCAAGGGCCTGGCCGACACCGCCCTCAAGACCGCCGATTCCGGTTACCTCACGCGGCGCCTGGTGGACGTAGCCCAGGACGTCATCGTGACCGAGGACGATTGCGGCACGGTCAACGGCATCTACGTCGAGCCGATCGTCGAATCGGGCGAGATCATCGAAGCTCTGCGCGACCGCATTGTCGGCCGCGTGGCCCTGGAAGACCAGCGGGATTACGAAGACAACCTGATCGTCGCCGTCAATAACGAGATCACCGAGGATCTGGCGGCGGCCATCCAGGCGGCCGGCATCGAGCGCGTGAAGATCCGCTCCGTGCTGACCTGCGAATCCAAGCGCGGCGTCTGCCAGCTCTGCTACGGGCGCAACCTGGCCACAGGCCGGTTCGTCGAGCGGGGCGAGGCGGTGGGCGTCATCGCGGCCCAATCCATCGGAGAGCCGGGCACGCAGCTCACCATGCGCACGTTCCACATCGGCGGCGCGGCCACCCGGGTCAGCGAGCAATCCACCCAGGACACCAAGAGCGACGGCTTCGCCAAGTTCCTCAACATCGCCACCGTCCGCAACAAGGCGGGCGACCTGGTGGCCATGAACCGCATCGGCATCCTGGCGGTAGTGGACGAGAAGGGCCGCGAGAAGGAGCGCTATCAGGTGGTGTACGGCGCCAAGCTGCGCGTCGAGAACGGCGCGCGCGTGCGGGCCAACGACGTCCTGCTCGAGTGGGACCCCTACACCTTCTCCATCCTCACCGAAGTCAGCGGCGTGGTCCATTTCCGGGACCTGATTGACGGCATCACCTTCCAGGAGCAGATGGACGAGATTACCGGCATGTCGCACTGGGTGGTCACCGATTCGCCCGACGAGAAGCGCATGCCGACCGTCGTAGTGAAGCCGGCGGGCGGAGGGCGCAGCGAAGATAAACGTTACCTCATGCCCACCCACGCCCACTTGACCGTGAAGGACGGCGAAGAAGTCCACGCCGGCGACGTGCTGGCCAAGATTCCTCGCGCCACCACCAAGACCAAGGACATCACCGGCGGCCTGCCGCGCGTGGTCGAACTCTTCGAGGCGCGCAAGCCACGCGAGACGGCCATCATCGCGGAAATCAACGGCACCGTGAAATACGGCGACGTCACCAAGGGCCAGCGCAAGGTCATCATCCGCGGCGACGACGGCCAGGAGCGCGAATACCTGGTGCCGCGCGGCATCCACATCAACGTGCAGGAAGGCGAGCGCATCAAGGCCGGCGATCCGCTCATGGACGGCCCCCGCAACCCGCACGACATCCTGAGCGTCCTCGGCGAGACCGAATTGCAGAAGTACCTAGTCAACGAAGTCCAGGAGGTCTACCGCCTGCAGGGCGTCAACATCAACGACAAGCACCTCGAGACCATCGTGCGCCAGATGATGCGCTGGGTCCGCGTGGAAGAGATCGGCGACACCGAATTCCTCCCCGAAGAGGTGGTGGACAAGTTCCGGTTCCGCGAAGAGAACGACCACGTGGTGGCGGCGGGCGGCCGTCCGGCGCAAGGCAAAGCCGTGCTGCTGGGCATCACCAAAGCGTCGCTGTCCACCGATTCGTTCATCTCGGCGGCCTCCTTCCAGGAGACCACCCGCGTGCTCACCGAAGCCGCCATCAACGGCAAGGTGGACTACCTGCGCGGCCTCAAGGAGAACGTGATCATGGGCCGGCTCATCCCGGCCGGCACCGGCATGGAGTACTACCGCCGCGTGAAGATCGCGGGCGAGGACCTGGAAGAGGAGCTGATGCAGGAAACCGAAGTTCCGCCCGCCGACGGCATCGAGGGCTACGCGGAAGAGACCCGGCTCCATTACTCCGGCGGCCTCACCGAAGCCGGCGACATCGAGAGCTTCGAAGCGGAATAGCTCTCCGCCAGTCGAGCTTGCATTACCTTTTTGAGTGCCAAATCCGCCGGACCCGCCGCATCGAGGGCTACGCGAAAGAGACCCCGCTCCTCAATCTGAGTATCAAGGTTACTGTGAAAAAGCTGATTGCCTGAGTACGGGTCGGGACCAATAATGCTCCGTGGCTGCTAACGTCCCATGACAGTCATATGTCTGCTTGAACCCCTCTCCCCTCAACTCGATCACCAAGTCCCACTCCCCATACGCAAGGGCCTTTGTTTCTTTCACAACTAGACGCCCGAAGTGACGGACAAATGCCATTTCTATAGCTACATACTCTGGGGTCACAGTGTCTGGGCTGTTGGCAGATATTACTAGGTGCCGCGTCTGTCCCATGCCCAAGTATATAGAATTGCCATCATGCTCTACCCAAGCGGCCTCATTGATCACTACCCGACCTGTGTCGTCCATCGCATGGCGAGGACTGAAAGACAAGTGGGCCACGATGCTGTCAGCTTCAGCGCGCTGTGTGATAACGTCATTTCTAAACGCCGCGGTCATGCATGTAACCGATGCCACTCGATCTTCTTCGTCGTCCGCCTCTTCTAGCGTACCTGGGAAAACCCCGTTGCACACAACATTAGGAGGCGTCCTTCCTGCAGGCAGGGGGCGCTGAGGGGCATTGACAACCACATCACGTCCAGCCTGGTACGCCGGGCTGTTGTCGCCGCTGGTCACCTGGCTCGGCAATCCTCTGGCATTCGACGGCCCGCCGCGAAGCTTTCGGAAGAAATGCTTTACCCATTTTGAGAACGATATGGCCCCTGTGCCACCAACGGCGAAACCGGCAATAAGTACGTAAAGCAGCCAGGTATGTTCCTGCGTCCACCGCGGATTGGAGGCTAACATTGTAAGTGCACCCCCGCCGCAAAAAACGCACACGCCCGCCATAGCTCTGGACATGTCTTGAGCCTACCACATGCCGGTGCGAGCCGCTAGCATGTGGCGTGCCCAAGGTGCTTGATAATACAGAGAACTCTCATTGAAGTCGAGTCGCCAACCACTACTCCGGCGGCCTCACCGAAGCCGGCGACATCGAGAGCTTCGAAGCGGAATAGGCTGAGCGCGGGGCTCTTATTTCGGCTCCGAAGGAGCCTCCAGATAGGAGGCGAGCCGGGGCATCAGGCCATCCCGCGCAAGCTGTGCGAGTTGGAGCGCTCCTTCGGCGTCCGACTGCGTCATCTCGGGAAAATCGCTCGGATATCGGTACTCGACACCGTACGGATTCAGCGCGGTGAGTTCCCGCAGGGTCTCCGCGAGAGCGGGATCGATGCCAGCCACCAAGTCGAGAAGTTCACCCAGATTGTGTGTCTTCGGGAAGCCAGTTTGGTGGAGCACGAGGAACGCCTTGAGGAACTTCTCCGCTGCCTGTTGGCAGGTGAAGCCTATGGCTTCGGGATACTGGCAGCCTTCCGCCACGAGATGCTGCGCCAAGCGGAAGTCCTTTTCCGCCCGGAGCACCCACTGACGGGTAAGATCGCGTTTGGCCTCCTCAAGGGGCCTCATAGATCACCCGGCCGTGTTTGTCGGCGGGATAAGCGAGCCCGCCGATCAGATCCTTGGTTTCCTCGAATCTCTCGCTGGCCATGACGACCACGTCGAACGGGAAGCCGAGGCCGCGCAGAGCGTCGCCGATTAGCACGCTCATCTTGCGGGTGTCCTGGGGCGCCGGTTCGACCACCAGGAGGTCGATGTCGCTATCGGGGGTCATCGTGCCTGCTGCCGCGGAACCAAACAGAATGATCCTCTCCGCCTGGGCCACCGCAAGCACTCGCCGGACGATCTCCCAAGTCAGACTCTCGTCGATGCCCATGTGCTCCCATGGTACCCGATTCGCAGGAGGGCAATGGCCCGCCCGTTCGGATATGCTGGAATATGCTGCCGAGTGAGGCTCCCATGATCCACACGTCAACTCTTGCGACTCTTCCGCGCCGCGCCGCCTGGCTCTGCCTCTTCCTGCTTCTGCCCCTGCTCGCGGGCCAGGAGGAAGTGTCCAAACTGCCGGACGGCGTTCTGCTAAACCAACCCGCCGGTCTGCTGCGAATCCAGGTGCTCGCGGACAACATCGTGCGCGTGGCCTTCGCCGAGGACCAGCGCTTCTTCGACCACCCCGTCATCGACGTGGTTCCAACATTCGGCCCCGCGCCGGAGTGGAAGCTGAGCACCACGGAGACCAGCGTCGTCCTCGCTACCGCCAAAATGCAGGTGGTGGTGGACCGCCGCACCGGCGCCGTCCGCTTCCTCGATCCAGCCGGCCGGCCCATCGCCAGCGAGTTGCCGGGCGGCCGCGTCATGGAACCGGCCGAGGTTCAGGGCGAGCGGACCTGGCACGTGCGCCAGCGCTGGTCGGAACACGCCGGCGAATCTCTCTTCGGCCTGGGGCAGCGCCAGCTCAACAACCTGGACATCAAAGGCTACGACCTCGACCTGTGGCAACACAACACCAACATCGTGGTGCCGTTCCTGGTTTCCAGCCGCGGCTATGGCATCCTCTGGGAGAACCTTTCGCTCACCCGCTTCGGCGACCTGCGTCCCTTCGAGCCGATTCCGCCCGAGTACCTCTTCGACTCGACCGGCCAGCAGGGCGGCCTCACCGTCCAACCGATGGATGGCTCCGCGCCGCCATCCTTCCTCTCGGATCTGCAAGTGGACCCGCTCGACCCTTCCCCCCCGCCCAAGAGCCAGCGCTGGCAGGGTTGGATCGAGGCCCCGGTCAGCGGCGACTATCAGTTCCAGACCTACGCGAACGGCGGCGTGAAACTGTGGATCGATAACCGGCCGGTTTTCGATCACTGGCGGCAAGCCTGGCTGACCACCTATGACCAGGCCATCGTCCCGCTGGAAGGCGGCCGCCGTTACCCCATCCGCCTGGAATGGGACGTCGAATCGGGCGATACCCTGGAGCTCTTCTGGAAAACCCCCAACCAGGATCGCGCGACCTCCTTGTGGTCGGAAGTCGGCGACGGCATCGACTACTATTTCGTGTACGGCCCGAAGCTGGACGACGTCATCGCCGGCTATCGCCATCTCACCGGCCGCGCGCCGCTCATGCCCGCCTGGGCTTTGGGCCTGTGGCAGTCGCGCGAGCGATATGTGACCGCGAAGGAGAGCCTGGATGTGATCGACGAGTTCCGCCGCCGCGGCATCCCCTTCGACAACATCGTGCAGGATTGGCAATACTGGCCCATCGACGCCTGGGGTTCGCACCAGTTCGAAGCCTCCCGCTTTCCGGATCCGAACGCTTGGATCAAGGCCATCCACGAGAAGCACGCGCACGTCATGATCTCGGTCTGGCCCAAGTTCAATCCCAGCACCGCCAATGCCCGCGCATTGCAGGCCCGCGGCTTCCTGCTGACCTCCAACCTGCGCAGCCAGGTGCGCGACTGGCTGGGTTATCCCGCCACGGTCTACGATGCCTTCAATCCCGAGGCGCGCAAACTCTACTGGTCGCAGATTGATCGGGATCTCTTCCGGCGCGGGATCGACGCCTGGTGGATGGATGCCAGCGAACCCGATTGCACGCCTTCGCCGCCCACTCTGGAAGACCTGCGCCAACTGATTCATCCCAACGCCATGGGCACCGGCTCGCGCTCGCTCAACGGATTCCCGCTGCTCAACGCCGAAGCCATCTACGACGGCCAGCGCCGCTCGGCGCCCAACCAGCGAGTCTTCACTCTCACGCGTTCCGGCTACGCGGGTTCGCAGCGCTATGCGGCCGCTAGCTGGTCCGGCGATATCACCTCCACCTGGACCGCCCTGGCCAGGCAGATTCCCGCCGGCCTCGGTTTCTCCATCTCCGGAGTGCCTTGGTGGACCACCGATACCGCCGGATTCGTTCCGCCGGACCGCTTCGTGGGAGACAAAGTCACACCCGAAAACGAGCAGGAGTGGCGCGAGCTAAACGCCCGCTGGTTCGAGTTCAGCGCGTTCTGCCCCTTGCTGCGCATACACGGCCAGAATCGGCCCCGCGAGATCTGGACCCTGGGCGGCGACTCCAGCCCCGCCTACCAGGCCGAGGTCTGGTTCGACCGCTTGCGCTACCACATGTTCCCCTACCTCTACTCGCTGGCCGGAGCCATCACCCATCGCGATTACACGCTGCTGCGCCCGCTGGTGATGGACTTCCCATCCGATCCGCAGGCCTGGAAGCTCACCGACGAGTATATGTTCGGTCCGGCGCTTCTGGTCGCCCCCATCACGAAGTACCAGGCCCGCAGTCGCGCCGTTTACCTTCCGCGCGGCGCCGCCTGGTACGACTTCTGGACCGGCCAGCCCGCCGCGGCCGGCCCCCTCCCGGATGCCCCGGCGCCCTTTGACCGCATTCCGGTTTACGTGCGCGCCGGTTCCATCGTGCCGTTCGGCCCCGAGATTCAGTACATCGGCGAGAAGCCGGAGGATCCGCTGACCGTCTACGTCTACGCCGGCGCCAACGGCGATTTCATCCTTTACGAGGATGAGGGCACTAACTACAACTACGAGCACGGCGCATTCAGCGAGATTCCGCTGCATTGGGACGATGCCGCCCGCACCCTCACCCTGGGCCAGCGCCGCGGCTCTTTCCCCGGAATGCCGGAGCATCGCCGTTTCGATCTGGTGCTGGTTTCCGCCACGCACCCGGAGGGCTATTCGTTCACGCCAGCGGCCTCGGCGCACGCCGATTACAACGGCCAGGCCGTGACCATCGCTCTGAAGTGAGCCGCGCCTCTGTTACTCGAGGGCTGCCTTCAACGCGGATCGCAGCCCTTCTTCGCCTCGCTCCTCGCGCAGGTAATTCACAATCTTGCCGTCCTTGCCGACGATGACCAGCGTCGGCGCATCCGTCGCCTCATAGCTCAGGATGAGTTCCCCGCGTGCGCCGACCAACTGCGGGTACGTGAAGCCTTTCTTCTTGACGAACTCTTTGACCACGCTCGGCATCTGCCCCACGTTGACGCCCAGGACGATCACGCCCTGGCTCTTGAATTCCCGCGACAGCTTGTCGAGGCGCCCCATGTCGGCGTAGCAGGATGCCCAATACGTGGCCCAGAAATGCAGGACCACCGTGTGCCCGCGCAGCGACTTCAGGCTGACTTCCTTCCCGTTCAGGTCCTGCAAGCTGAAGTCGGGCGCCTGCGTGCCCACGATGCCGGAGTCGTCCGCGGCGCCGGGGAGCAACCACGCGGCCACCGCCAGACCAAGCACCGCCAGCATCGGCATCCTCCCGCCCACCAAGCATACACCTCCGACGGAGCCACCGGTCGAGCCGTCGGACTCGCGACGGAGTCACGCTGGATCTAAAGGATGAGGAAAACGCCCCAGCGTCTCCGAATCACACCCCTTGTGGTACACTGGTGTCGGCCGAGAGGCAAGGCAAGGAATAGTGACTTTGGGCCGGCTAGGTCCGGTCACATCCAGACCAGCCTCAACATGGTTTGGCCTGAAAGGAACTCAGGCATGAGGACACCTCTTGCGTTTTTGTTACTCGCTGGATTTGGTATCCCGGTGCTGGCCCAATCGACTGCTCCTGTCGACACCAAGGCGGCGAGCGCATCACCAACCAGCAGATCCAGTCCCGAGTCGAGCGTCTACGGCAACCCCTGCGCGATGCTTCAAGCCCTTGTTATGGACCCAGACCTCACAGACTACGAGCGTCGCCAACTTGACTTCTTTGGCAAGACTCTCGAACGGTTGTGGAATTGGCAACAAGGCATCGACCTGAATCCGTCGCCTACGCCGGTGCGTGTCTTCGAAAGCCTCTCGGGGATAAAGAAAACGCAAGTAATAAAGCGCTTCAAGAAGCCTGACCGAATTACGCACCATGATCTGCCGGATATTCTTGTCAACGGCGCGCCTATACAATCAGATTGTCTTTGGTATGGGCCCGTAGGCTTCTGCTTTACTGCATGGGGCGATCTGTATGAAATACACTATCAATCGCAGAAACACCAAGCCAAGCCAGGCGGAGGTGAGGGCACTGCCGATCACGGACCGATAAATCGCTGAGACCGCGCCAGGGCCTGGCCCGGTGGCCAATCGGATCGGCGACAAGCCGCCCGCTGCTTAGCGCCGATCGTTTGTCATCTGGAATGCCACGATCCGTGCCGCCTTCCCCGCCCGGCATTGGTCATAGCCGCAGCAACCCTCGTCGGTGTCGCCCAAGGGCAGCCGGACCTCGCCACAAGAGAAGCTAGACGACAACCCTCAGCGCAAAGCGCCGAAGGATTACGCCAACCCAGGAGAACTCACGGTGGCAATTCGCGGAGGAACGACGATGGGTGAGGCGACCGTGGACGGCGGCGACTCGTCGCTTTCGGAAATAACTCTGAAGTTCGACAAGGATGAGGGCGCCTGCGAGTAGCCCGCGACACCTCACTGATCCCCTCGCGTCTCCGGTCTGCACAGGACGTGAGGCGGCCATCCGCAATCCGGCGGTCCCCCTTCGTCCGCGGACTACATCTCCAGTCCACTCAATCAGCCGGTCCATTTGAGGCCAGCCCGTCCGCATACACCTCGGGCGCAATCTCCGCTCAGGATGGCAACGCTCGCGGGACCGGCCCGGCGCCAAAGGCGCTATTTCAGTTCGACGCTGTGGCGCCCGAAGTAGAGCCGCGCCGTGCCGTCCTGCTTCACCGTCACCTGCATGGGCCTGGGCTGTTTCAGGTCCGCGTCGCGCGCGCTCGAGCACTCCACCAGCCTCACCCCCGCCTGGTCGTAGAGCTTGAACGTGCCGGCCCCTTCCTCACCCCGGGCTGGGCGCACCCACCCAAAGCCATAGCTTCCGACGCCGACTTTCTGCCCGCAGATCGAAACCTCGCCCTCGGTAATGACCATCCCCACGTACTTGGCGGCGACGTCCGAGGCATAGCCCGTCGTATCGATCGGCGCGAACAGCGCCCGCTTCCCGCTGGGCAGAAGCACCAGGGTCGCGTTGCGCTTCTCGGTGGGGATCGCGTTGCCCTCGACGTAGAAGTCTTTGGGCACGGCCGAATCGAACGCCTTGCCGGTCACCAACTGAAACTGTTGCTGGGCCAGCGCCGTCCCGGCCCACGCGCCGAGCAGCACCGCCACAGCCATCAATGTCGCAAACAGCCGAATGGTTCTCATGGAACTCCTCACGGAATCGAATGGCAACTCCACCAATTCTACCGCTCTCCGGGGCTTGTCAACCGCGCGCCCGCCTCACTCCAGCGGATAGCCCCGCAGGAACCGGAACGTCCGGCGCCAGCGGGTCTTGCCGAAAAAGTGCCACGCCAGGTCCTTCAGGTGCGCCCAGCCCACCAGGTTGTGATCGGCCAACTGTTCCGTCGGCGCGTCGTAGCTCCAGAAGATCAGCAGCGGCTTGCCCACGATGTTCGCCCGCGGCACCATTCCCCAATACCGGCTGTCCTGCGAATTGTCGCGATTGTCGCCCATCGCGAAGTACTCTCCGTCCGGCACCACCAGCTCCCCGTTTTTGACGTTGCGCTCGAGCATCTCCAGCGCCGCCTCGCCCAGTTGCACGTTCGGCTCGCCCGGAAAGTAGTCGCGATACCAGTCGAACATCGCCGATTTATGTTGCGCGTACGGTTCCCGCACCGCCTTGCCGTTCAGAAAGAGCTGCTTCTGCACGATGCGCAGACGGTCCCCCGGAATACCGATCACGCGCTTGACGTAATTCTGCCGGATATCGCCCGGCCAGCGAAACACGATGATATCGCCGCGCCGCACCTGCCGGTACGGCAACAGGTACTTACTCAGAACGCCGCCGGGCGCGTAAGCCAGTTTGTCCACCAGCAGGTGGTCCCCGCGCAGCAGCGTATCTTCCATCGAAACCGTGGGGATTACGAACGACTGGATCAGGACCGTGGTGGCGAACAACAGCAGAACAATGAACAGCGCGGCTTCGGATATCCAGGCCCGCTCCGGAGCCCGCCCGCTTTCGCCCATCTCCGCCATCGGTTCGGCCACGGCTACTTACCCGGGTATCCGCGCACCAGCAGGAACGTGCGGCGCCAGCGCGTCTTGGTAAAAAAGTTCTGCGCCAGGTCCAGCAGATGATCCGGACTCAGCGGGTTAGGGTCGATCAGTTGCGCGGTCGGCGCGTCGTAACTCCACCAGATCAGCACCGGCTTGCCCTTGATGTTGTCCCGTGGCACGAAGCCCCAATAGCGGCTGTCGGCCGAGTTGTCGCGGTTATCTCCCATGGCGAAGTAATTGCCCGGAGGCACCACCACTTCGCCGTTCACCACGTTGTTGCGCAGCATCTCCAGCCCGCGCGGATATACATATCCATTCGGCTCGGCCGGGAAATTGTCCCGGTAGGGATCCATCTCCGCCGAAATGTGCTGCACATAGGGTTCGTCGAGCTTCTTCCCGTTGAGATACACCTGCTTGTCGATGAGCCGCAGCCGGTCGCCGGGCACTCCGATCACCCGCTTGACGTAATCCTGGCCGATGTCCGGCGGCCAGCGGAACACGATCACGTCGCCCCGCTCGACCTCCCGGTACGGCAGCAGGCGGCGGCCCAGCCCGGACGACGGCGCGTAGGCCAGCTTGTCCACGAACAGGTGATCGCCGACCAGGATGTTGCTTTCCATCGAGCCGGTCGGCACCACGAAGGGCTGCACGAGCGTGCCGGTCCCGAACAGGAGCATGAGGATGGTGACCGTCCATTCGGCGATGAAACCCCGGCGCTGCTCCGGCGCCTCCTGTTTCCTGGCCTCTTTCATCTCCACTCGCCCTCAGTTAGCCGGATATCCGCGCACCAGCTTCAACGTCCGGCGCCAGCGGGTCTTGGTGAAGAAATGCTCGATCAAATCCTCGAAATGGTCGAAGCTGATGGTTGGACCCACCAGCGCCTGCGTGGTCGCGTCGTAGGACCAGTAAATGAGCACCGGTTTGCCCACGATGTTCTCCCGCGGCACGAATCCCCAATAGCGGCTGTCCAGGCTCAGGTCGCGATTGTCGCCCATGGCGAAGTAACTGTTGGGCGGCACCACCACTTCGCCGTCCACAACGCTGGTGGCCAGCATCTCGCGGCCCCGCGGAAGCACCTGGAAATCGGCCGGAGCCGGGAAGTTATCCCGGTACGGATCGATCTCCGGCCGCTTGTGGTACACGTACGGCTCGTCGATCTTGCGCCCGTTGCGATAGAGCTGCTTGTCCACCAGGTGGATGCGGTCGCCGGGCAGCCCGATGACCCGCTTGACGAAAGTCTGCTGGATTTCCACCGGATAGCGGAACACGATGATGTCGCCGCGATGGAGTTCCGTGTACGGCAGCAGGCGCCCGGAGAAGGAGTCCGCGGGCGCGTAAGTCAGCTTGTCCACCAGCAGATGGTCGCCGATCAGCAGCGTATCCTCCATCGAGCCGGTAGGGATGACGAAGGCCTGCAACAGCGTGGTCGTCCCGAACAGCAGCAGGACGATGGTCAGCGTCCACTCGGCGATCGCGCCGCGCGGCGGTTCGCCCCGGCCGATGCGCGCCCGTTCCGGCGCCGCTTTCTCCACGGCGGGTTTGGTTGGCTCCAAGTCTCTCATTGTATCGAACCCTTTACGGCCGCTCATCGGGTCCGCTGCGCGAACCGGCGCAGCCGGAACACCTCGGCGAACCCAATGCCTATGTCCAGCACCCCGAGCCCGCTGACCGCCCCCCGCAGATACGGGCTGGTCCAGACGTCGTACCAGCCCGGGTCCAGCCTGGCGATGAGGCTCGAGTGCCACCAGGGGGTCCACGGGAATACCAGCAGAAACGTGCCCAGCTCCAGGCAGAAGATGATGTACACCAGGGCGCGGAATAGCGCGCGCCAGCTATGCCCGCCGCCCGCTGGCGCGCTCCCGGCGTCACCGGCCGGCACTGGGTTCTGCTGGGTGGTCATGACAGTTCGGCGGCCTCCCAGAGAGTCCGGGAGCAGGCCGCCCGAACGGGTGCGAACGTAAAACGGTGCTGGCGGGTGGGCCCATGATCGGACAACGCCTTCAGGTGCTCCGGAGTTCCGTAGCCTTTGTGGCGGCCCAGGCCGTATTGCGGAAAGGTCCGGTCCCACTCCCGCATGCTCTCGTCCCGCCGCACTTTGGCCAGGATGGAGGCGGCCGCGATCGCCTGGCAGCGCGCGTCCCCGTGGATCACGCGCTTATGGGGCTGCGCGATCTCCAGCCGGACACCGTCCACCAGCGCGTAGTCCGGGGCCGGCGCGAGTTGCTGGATGGCCTGCTGCATGGCCAGACGGGAGGCCTGGTAGATATTGATGCGATCGATGACCGCGGCCTCCACTTCCGCCACCGCCCAGGCCACCGCGCGCTCGAAGATGAGGGCCGCCAGTTCCTGGCGCCGGCCGGCGGAGAGCAGTTTGCTGTCGCGAAGACCGCGAATGGGCCGCTCCGGAGAGAGGATTACGGCGCCCGCGAACACCGGGCCGAACAGCGATCCGCGTCCCGCCTCGTCGGCGCCCGCCACCAGCGCGAAGCCCGCCGCGCGCGCCTCCCGCTCCAGGCTCCCCAGACACCGGAATGCTTGTTTCCGCCGGGCTGGCAAGGTCTACTCGCGCTCTTTGAGCCGCGCCGCCTTACCCTTCAATCCGCGCAGATAGTACAGCTTGGCGCGCCGCACTTTGCCGGAGCGCACCACGTCGATGTGGTCCACCACCGGCGCGTGCAGCGGGAAGATGCGCTCCACGCCCTGCCCGAAGCTGACCTTGCGCACCGTCAGCGTTTCGCCCAGCCCCGTGTTGTGGCGCGCGATCACGGTGCCTTCAAACGCCTGCAGCCGCTCTTTGTCGCCTTCCTTGATCTTCACGTGCACCCGCACCGTGTCGCCCGGGCGGAACTCCGGAGTCTTCTCGCGCTTCTTCGCGCCGGCGTACTTGAGTAATAGCGAATTATTCATGATGCTTCCCCGCTTCCTGTCCTGCCGAGATCAGATCGGGCCGCAGCCGCCGGGTCTTCTCCAGCGCGGCGCCCGCCCTCCAGCGCCGGATCTCCTCATGATGCCCGCTCAGGAGCACCTCCGGCACCGTCCAGCCGCGAAACTCCGCCGGCCGCGTGTACTGCGGGCAATCCAGGAGGCCCGCCTCCGTGAGGCCCGCCTCCGCGATGCCCGCCTCCATCCCGCTAAACGACTCGTTCACCGCCGACGCCTCATTCCCGAGCACGCCCGGCAACAGCCTGGCCACGGCATCGATCACCACCGCCGCGGCCAACTCTCCGCCGCTCAGCACGTAATCGCCGATCGAGACCTCCTCGTCGGCCAAATGCTCCGCGACGCGCTCGTCCACACCCTCGTAACGGCCGCAAATCAGCAGCAAGCCGTCCAGCGCCGCCCAGCGGCGCGCCATCGCCTGATCGAACATCCGGCCCTGCGCCGAAAGCAGCGCCACGCGCTGCCCCGGCTGCCGCTGAGGCCAGATCGATTCCACCGCTTCAAACACCGGCGCCGGCTTCAACAGCATTCCTTCCCCGCCCCCGAACGGCCGGTCGTCCACCGTCCGGTGCCGGTCCGCCGTCCAGTTACGCAGGTCGTGGATGCGAATCTCCAAAACCCCCGCCGCGTGCGCCCGCGCCACCACGCCGTGCTCGAACGGCCCCCGGAAAAACTCGGGGAAGATCGTGAGCACCTCAAAGGTCACGGCAGTTCCTTTAAACCCTCGGGCAAATCCACCACAATCCGGCGCCGCCCCACGTCGATCTCGACGCAGATCGCGCGCGCGAACGGAACCAGCAGCGGCTCTCCCTGCCGTTCCACCTCCAAAAGCATCGGGCCGCCGTACTCCTGGCAGGCCGTCACCACGCCCAGCCTCTCGCCGCCGGCCTTCTCGACCACCTCGCAGCCTACCAGGTCCGCCTGGAAGTACTCGCCGTCCGGGAGCTGGCGGCGCGCCTCCCGCGGAATGCGCACTTCCGCGTGCTCGAAGCGCTCGGCGTCTTCGATCGAGTCGATCCCCCGGAACTTGAACACCAACCCGCCCCGGTGCTCCCACACCGACTCAATCTCGACCGGCCGCTCGGCCCCGGGCGCTCCCGGCCCGCCGAACAGGTATACTTCCCGCAGCTCCTGGAACCGTTCCGGCCCGCCGCTCAGCGAGACCGCGAATAGCTCCCCGCGCCGGCCCCAGACCCGGCCAAGCGCGGCAACAGCCACCCACTCCCCACCGGACTGGGCTTCCCGCGATTCCAGAATCCTACTCCAGGATCTCCAGCGTGAACCGCCGGTTCAGTTTCATCCCGGCGGCTCCCAGAATGGTGCGGATCGACCGCGCGGTCCGGCCCTGTTTGCCGATCACCTTTCCCAAGTCGCTGGGGGCCACCCGCAGTTCGAACACGGTGACCTGCTCCCCTTCAACTTCCTTGACCGCGACCTGGTCGGGAATGTCCACCAGAGCCTTCGCAATTTCCTCAATCAGTTCTTTCATTTCCGACATCCCGCCGCCTCCTCGATAACTCGATGATAGCATTCCACCAACTTAGAACGCTCCTTATCGAGCGGCCCACGGCGCCCACGGCCGCCAGTCTAGGCTACCGGCTCCGCCACCGGGGCCGGGTTCTTCTCGATGAGCCGGGCTACCGTCTGCGACGGCTGCGCCCCTTGCTTGAGCCAGTAGGCAATACGGTCGTGATCCAGCTTCACGGTGGCTGGATGCGTGACGGGGCTGTAGTGCCCCACCACTTCCACCGAGCTCGAATCCCGGGCCCGTATCTTGTCGATCACCACCACGCGGTAGGACGGCTTCTTCTTCGCGCCAAATCGCGCCAATCGAATCATCAGCATAAGTTAATCTCGTTCCACTCCCGATTACCGGCCCTGTCCCAGAAGGTCGGGCAGCTTCAACTTGCCCAGCTTCCTTCCCAGGAATCCGCCGGTGAGACTCTTCATCATCTTCCGCATCTCCGTGTAGTTCCTCAACAACTGGTTGATCTCCTGCACGGTGGTCCCGCTGCCGCGCGCGATGCGCCGCCGCCGGGAACCGTTAATCAGCATGTGGTTGGCCCGCTCGCGCGGCGTCATCGAGTCGATGATCGCCACCACGCGCGTGAACTCCTTCTCGTCCACTTTGACGTTCTTGAGCCCCTTCAGCATGCCTTCTTGCGGCAGCATGCCCAAAATCGACTCCAGCGGGCCCAGCTTGCGGAGCTGCCGGATCTGGTCGCGAAAGTCCTCGAGCGTGAATTCGTTCTCGATGAGCTTGCGCTGCATCTCCTCGGCTTTTTTCTGGTCGATCTCCTCGCCGACCTTCTCGATCATCGAGAGCACGTCGCCCATGCCCAGGATGCGCGAGGCCGCCCGGTCCGGATGGAAGGGCTCGATGGCGTCGAACTTCTCTCCCACGCCCACGAACTTGAGCGGCTGGTTGGTGACGGTGCGGATGGAGAGCGCCGCGCCGCCGCGTGCGTCGCCGTCCATTTTGGTCAGGATCACGCCGGTGATGCCCAGGCGCTTATGGAACTCGTCGGCGGATTTCACAGCGTCCTGGCCGGTCATGGCGTCGGCCACGAACAGGATCTCGGTGGGCGCGAGTTGGGCCTTCAACTCCTGCAGCTCGTTCATGAGATCGTCGTCGATGTGCAGGCGGCCGGCGGTATCCACCAGCAGCACGTCCCGGCCGGTGTTGACGGCTTCCCGCCGCGCCGACCGCGCCAGCTCGGCCGGCTTGGTCTCTTCCGGCGCGCCTGCGTAAACCGGCATCTTGATGTCGCGGCCGATCACGCCCAACTGCTGCCGCGCGGCCGGGCGGTAGACGTCCACCGATACCATCAGCGGGCTGTGCCCGTTCCTGGAGAGCCAGCGGGAAAGCTTCCCTGTGGTGGTGGTCTTGCCGGAGCCTTGCAGGCCGACGATGAAGATGACCGTGGGCGGTTCGTTGGCGAAGCGCAGCTTGGACTGGTGGCTGCCCAGGATCTTGATCAACTCTTCGTGAACGATCTTGATGACCTGCTGGGTGGGCGAAAGCGCCGTGAGCACTTCCTCGCCCATCGCCTTTACCTTAATGTTCTCAATGAGTTGCTTGACTACGCGGAAGTGGACGTCGGCCTCCAGAAGGGCTACCCGGATTTCGCGCAGAGCGGTCTCCATATTGGCGGCGGAGAGCTTACCTTCGCCACGCAGAGTCTTGAAGACGCGCTGCAGCTTGTCGGATAGATTCTCAAACACGATCTGGGCCTTAACTTCCGACGTGCGGTGGGAACCGGCACACTACCACGACCCGGCAGTCTTTCCATTATAAGCTATCCGGCTGAGATTGGAGGGGATGCGGCGAAGGTCCTAAAATCACAACTGTTACGGCGGTCCCATGCTAGACTGATGCCAGAGTTTCATTCTAGTCTGGGGAACGTTCTCATTATCCATCGAGCTTCGTCCGAGACGGCAGCGGCGCCAGTCGACGCGACCACGGCGGGAACCGGGTCGGGAATTCGCGCCCTGACGTCTGGATGATCCGGAGGCGGCAGGCAGAGCGGCCAAGCGGCGCCGGAGCCTGCTCCCCTGCCGCCGCCTCATGGCTCCCACCACCCTACAGAATCAACATGCAGTCGCCGTAGGAGTAGAAGCGGAAGCGGGATTCTACGGCGTGGCGATAGGCGGCCAGGACCAGGTCTGGGCCGGCCAGGGCGGCGACCAGAAGCAGCAGGCTGCTGCGCGGGAGATGGAAGTTGGTGAGCATCGCGCCGGTGGCCTGGAATTGGAAACCGGGGTAGATGTAGAGATCAGTCTCACCGCTCGATGCGACCAGGCCCTGGCCGCGGGCGGCGCTTTCGAGCGTGCGCACGCTGGTAGTTCCCACGGCGACCAGGCGGCGGGCGGCGCGCAGCTTCGCGGCGTCGGCGGCGGCGATTTCGAAGCTCTCGGAGTGCAGGCGGTGATCCTCGACGCGCTCGGTGCGGACCGGCTGAAAGGTGCCGAGGCCAACGTGCAGCGTGACGGAGGCGATCTCGGCGCCGGCCTCTCGGCACTGGCTCAGGATTTCCGGCGTGAAGTGCAGGCCCGCGGTGGGCGCGGCCACCGAACCGGGATGGGCGGCGAAGACGGTCTGGTAGCGCTCGCGGTCTAGTGGCTCATCGGGGCGCTTGATGTAGGGCGGCAGGGGCACGTGGCCGATCCGGCCGAACTTCTCGAACAGGTCGCCCGCGTAATGGAAGCGCAGGGTGCGCTCGCCGAAAGCGCCGCGGCCGGTGATTTCGGCCTCCAACTCGCTATCGAAGCGGATGCGCTCGCCGACGCGCATCTTGCGGCCGGGATGCACGAGCGCCTGCCAGGAGGCGGGGTCGCCGGGGTGAGGACGGACCAGGAAGACTTCCACTTCGCCTTGCAGGTACTCGCGGCGGGCGGGATTCTTCTTCCCGATGGGGAGGGCGTGCACGCCCGCGCGATGCCCGTAGAGGCGGGCTGGGAAGACCTTCGAGTCGTTCAGCACCAGGCAATCGCCGGGCCGCAGGAATTGGGCCAGATCGCGAAAGGCGGAGTCCTGCCAGCGTCGCTGGTCGCGGAAGAGAACCAACATGCGCGAGGCGGCGCGGTCCTCCAGAGGGCGCTGTGCGATCAGCTCCTCGGGCAGGGGATAATCGAAGTCGGATAGCTGCATGCCTCTTGAGCAGGATAACAGGCGGTTGAGCGGAGCGCGGATTCTGGGGATCGAGTCGTCGTGCGACGAGACGGCGGCGGCGGTGGTCGAGGACGGGACGCGGATTCTGTCTTCGGTGGTGGCATCGCAACTCCAGACGCACGCGCAGTACGGCGGCGTGGTGCCGGAACTGGCCTCGCGGGAACACCTGAAAGCCATCGTGCCGGTGGTGCGGGCGGCGCTGGCGCGGGCGGGGACGGATTACGACGGCCTCGCGGCGATCGCGGTGACCTACGGGCCGGGCCTGGTGGGGGCGCTGCTGGTGGGCCTGACCTACGCCAAGGCGCTGGCGCTGGCGCGGGCTCTGCCGCTCATCGGAGTGAACCACATCGAGGGGCACATCCACGCGGTAATCTCGCAGGCGCGAGAGAGCGGAGAGCCGGTGGGGTATCCCGCGCTGGCGCTGGTGGTGAGCGGCGGGCACACGCACCTGTTCGAGGTCCGCGAGGGATTGCGCTACCGGCTGCTGGGCCGGACGCGGGACGACGCCGCCGGCGAGGCTTTCGACAAGGTGGCGAAACTGCTGGGCTTCAGCTACCCGGGCGGCCCGATTATCGACACTCTCGCGCCGCGGGGCAATCCCGAGGCAGTGCGGTTCACGCTGGCGCACATGAAAGGCAACGCGCTGGATTTCAGTTTCAGCGGATTGAAGACCGCCGTGCTGCGCTGGGTGCGGCAGCAGGGAATGACGAAGGAGATCGAGAGGCGGCGCGAGTTGCAGCGCAGCGTTCCGCAGCCCACTCTCGAGCAATGGATGGAGGTGACACCACCGGCGACACTGGATCTGCTGGCGTCTTTCCAGCACACGGTGATCCAGGAGCTGCTGCTGCGCGCGGCGGCGGCGGCCGAGGAGATCGAGGCGCGCTCGCTGATCGTTTCGGGAGGCGTGGCGTCCAACGCGGGACTGCGCGCGGCGGCCAGGGCGGCGCAGTTTCCATGCCCGGTGCACTTCCCCGCCCCGGGACTCTCGACCGACAACGCGGCGATGATCGCGGCGGCCGCCTTCCCGAAATTCGAGCGCGGCGACTTCGCGGATTTCACGCTGGCCGCGCAGGCCAACCTGGCGCTGGCGGAGTAGGATCGGAATATGGAGACAGTGGGCGGCTTGCCGCCGGGGCGGATACGGATTGGAGTGATCGGCGCGGGCGCGGTTGGTTCGACTATCGCCTACGTGGCCATGCTGCGGGGGATCGCGCATGAGATCGTGCTGGTGGACGCGCAGCCGCAGAAAGCCGAGGCCGAGGCCAGGGACCTGATGCACGGCTCCATGTTCGTTCCTCCGGTCGCGGTGTCCTCCGGCTCGGTGGAGGATTGCGCGGGGTCGGCCATCGTGGTGGTCACGGCGGGCGCCAAGCAGAAACCCGGGCAGAGCCGCCTGCAACTGGCCGAGACCAACGTGGCCACGTTTCGCAAGCTGATACCGCGCGTGCTGGCCGCGGCGCCGCGGGCCATCCTGCTCATCGTCTCGAACCCGGTGGACGTGCTGACCTATGTCAGCCTGAAGTTGTCGGGCGGCCCGAGCGCGCGCGTGTTTGGCTCGGGAACCGTGCTGGACACGTCGCGGTTCCGCTTCCTATTGGCCAAGCGGCTGAACGTGGCGGCGGCCAACGTGCACGCCTACATGGTCGGTGAACACGGAGACAGCGAGGTGCCACTGTGGTCGAGCGTGCATATCGCGGCGACCGGGCTCGATCAGTTCTTCTCGCCCAACGTGCCGGCGCTAACCGAAGGCGACCGGGAGGAGATCTTCCGCAATGTGCGCGACGCGGCGGCGCAGGTGATCGCGGCCAAGGGCGCGACGAACTGGGCGGTGGGGCTGGCGGTGGAGCGCATCCTGGAGGCGATCCTGCGGGACGAACAGGCCATCCTCACGGTGAGCAGCCTGCTCACGGAGTATCACGGCATTAGCGGAGTGTGCGTTTCGGTGCCCTCCATCGTGGGGCGGGAGGGCGTGCGCGAGACCCTGCCGCTGCACATCAGCGACGAGGAGCTGGCCCTGCTGCGGCGCTCGGCGGAGATTCTGAGGGAGAGCGCGGGCCGGTTAGGGTTCTAGCTTACGGATCTTCAGGTTGCGGAACCAGACGTTGTCGCCGTGATTCTGCAGGCCGATGGGGCAGTCGCGGCGGGGCCTCTTGGTGAGCAGTTCCACAACGGCGGGCGCGGCATGCCAGCGCTTGAGGATGTTTTCGGCGACGGCGGGGGAATCGAGGCTGGCGTCGACCACTTTGACGCCATTGAGCCAGTGCTCGATGTGATTGCCACGCAGGATCAGCCGCGAATGGTTGAACTCACCGACCGGCCGCGCGGCGGGCTGCGTGGGCGGGATCATGCTGTAGAGGGAGCCGGTCCGGTAGAGGGGACCGTGCCGGCCGTCCGGGTTGCGATCGTCGTCGAGCAACTGATACTCGAAGCTGACCACGTACTCTTCGCCGTGCGAGTTCGCGCCCAGTTGCGCGCGATTGGCGAGGCGATGCTCCATTTCGTAGCCCACCAGCTCTTCGAAGCTGTGCACCGCGGGCTGGGGTTTGCCGTGATCGAGGAACACCAACCTCTGGATGAGATACTTCAGGCCGCTGTTGCCGCCGGGCGCGATGCGCCAGTCGAAGACCAGCTCGAAATCGCGGAAGGTGGCCGCGGTCATCAGATCTTCGCGGATGCGCGGGTTGGCGACGGCCTTGAGGCAGCCATCTTCGACGGTCCATGAATCGCCCGGCGGCTTGCGCAACGCGGGGTCGTTCCAGCCGGCGAAGGAATGGCCGTCGAACAGGAGCAGCCAGCCCGCGGCGCGCTCGGCGGGCGTCAAGGTGTTGAGAGACGGCTCCTGCGCGGAGCAAAGCGGACCGAGGGCGAGCAAAAGAGCAATGGCCAGTTTCATAGGCAACCTTAGATTCCTATACAGCTCCCATTCTGGGGTGGCATGTCATATCCTCAGCCGGTGCGCAGCACCGTCTTGCTCTCGCCACTTCCGCTACCGCTCCGGAACGCGCCGATCTACCACCGCCCGCCGCCGTTCCGCGAGCCCAACGCTCCGCCGCGTCAGGTCATGTCCCGCCCGTCACCGAGTTTTCGTTGCGTCACTTTGGATGCACCGTCACCAGGTTGAATCCAGGCCACGCACTACACAAGAGGTCGCCTTCGAAGACCTGGCAATCGTAGACCATTTCCCGCAGCGCCTGCTTATTCCAGTGCGTGCCCCCATCCAAGGTGTACATCAACGTGTATTGCCCGTTGTCGGGGCCGTCCACAAAACAGAAGCCTCGCTCCCTGGACGTAAACCGAACTACGCTGGCGTACTTGCCCTTTCCCTGAAACGACAAATCGGGGTCCATCGCCCAGTGCTTTCCTCCGTCGACCGTGGAATACAAATAGCTACCATCATCGTTATAGCCCCAAGTGATAAGCCAGCCGCGCAGCCGGTCCAGAAAGAAGAGGTCTCGTACCAAAAAGGGTTGTTCGGGAGGAGTAGTTCGGGATTCTTCCCAGTCCCGGCCGCCGTTGACAGTTCGGAACACGAATAAATCCCTTCCGTTGCCTCCGGCGGTGCCGGAGATCCACCCGATCTCCGGCGTCAGGAAGATCAAGTGATCGATGAAGCCGAGATCCGGCATCTTGGTTTCCACCCAGGAATGGCCTCCATCATTCGTACGAAGGAACGTCTCGGCTTCCGCTCCGTAACCCCGGCTACCATCAACCATCTGTAACCTTTGCAGGGGTTGTTGAGACACCTCCAGCCAATGTTGACCGCCGTCCCATGTACTGATTATCTTTGGCTCTTCGGCGGGGTTCCACGAGGCGATCCAACCGCGCATGGCGTCCAGGAACCAGAAGGCGGGCGGTCCGCTCGGGTCGCCGGTGTACTGATGGGTCTGCGGTACTTCTCGCCAGGTACGGCCTGCGTCGGTGCTATGGACAACGACAAAGTTTCCCGCACTTAGATCCCCCTTGGGGCCTACCGCCCACACATCCTTACGGCTGACGAACTGAACCCGTCCCAGCCCGGTGGCGGTCTTGCATCCCATGCACCTACCTTTGGTCACGGTCAGGTCGAAGGGAGGGCCTGCCGCTTTTGGGCCCTGTCCGCACCCGATGGTCGACAGAAGCAGGAGCCCCAACGCCGCCATTGTGAGCCTGGTCATCTCCGCGTCCCCGAATTCAGCACCCTCCGTCCTAACAAGTCCGCATTCATCCAGCCAATCGAGCGCCAGCATACGGAGGTAGCTACGAGCGTGGTGATTATGAGCATTGCTACCTTAGTCATGGCTTGAGGCATTTCGCAAACCTTTCAGGTCAGCGGCCAGGAAACCAGGATCTGGGCGAGGATGATCTTGGCGATGGTGGCCAGCGGATAGATCCCCGAGTAGGCGATGTTGGGGGCATCGGAGCGGGTCTGGCTGGTGGCGAAGGCCAGGCAGGCGGATTGAGTCTGGACGCCGGCGGAAATCCCGGTGAGCGCGTCGAAGGGGATCTTGAGGAACTTGTGGCCGATGATCAGCGTGGCCAGGGTCACCGCGAAAGTGATGGCGGCGCCGGCGAGCAGCAACTGGGCGCCCTCGGAGCGGAGGGTCTGGACGAAATCGAATCCCGCGCGGGTGCCGACACCGGCCAGGAACAGCAGCAGGCCGATCTGGCGCAGGGTGAAGTTGGCGCTGATGGGGATGGCCCAGGTGATCCTTCCGGTGCGTTCGAGTTTTCCGAGGGCCAGGGCCGTGAGCAACGGTCCGCCGGCCAGACCGAGGCGGATGGTGCTGCCGCCGGGCATGGGGATGGGCATCATCCCGACGAGCACGCCCAGCACCATGCCGATGGAGACCGATCCGAAGTCGGTTTCGGAGAGGCCGCGCACGGAGTCGCCGAAGAACTTCTGGAGCTCGGAGACGCGTTCGCGGCTCAACAGGATGCGAATCTGGTCGCCGTAGTCGAGGCGGGTATCCGGGGCGGGAACGATGTCGACGTCGCCGCGGCGCAGGCGCGTGATGATTGCGTGGAGGCGATTCTGGAGGTCGAGATCGCGGATGCGCTTGCCCACCACTTCCTTGGCCGAGACGTAAATGCGGCGATGGTCGAGATGGGAACGATCGAACTCGATGTGGGTCGAGGAAGGCTCGCCGAAGATCTGCATGGCGCGCTCAAGCGCATCCTCGTCGCCCACCACGGCCAGGACGTCGCCGAACTCCAGGCGGGCATCGGAGGTGGCGATATCGATCTGGTGGTCGTGCTGGATGCGGCTCACCACGAAGCCGTAGTCTTTGTGCACGCGGAGGACGTCGCCAATGGTGCGCCCGGCCACGCCCGGATTGCGGACCACGAAATTGCGCACCAGGATTTCGGGCGCCTCCTCGACGGGCTGGGTATCGGTGCGCCACAAGCGGCCGAACAACTGGAAACACAGGATCACGCCGATGACGCCGAGGGGATAGGAGATGCTGTAGGATGCCACGGGCTGGGCGGCCTCTTCGCGGGCGCGCTCTTCGGGGAGCGCTCGCTGCACGGCCAGGTCGTGCACGGTTTCGCGAGTGGCAGCCAGGGCAGGAGTGCTGGTGAGCGCGCCGCAGAACAGGCCGGCGGCGCGGGAACCGGGGATGTGGAAGGAGTAGGAGAGCGCGACGGTGAGAACGGCTCCGAAGACCAGCACCCCCAGGGCGAGCAGCGCGTCGCGGTAGCCGCGATGGCGGAAGACCGAGGCGAGCGCGGGGCCGGATTGAATCCCGATGGTGTAGACGAAGATGATCAGGCCGAGCGTGGGAATCACTTCGGGGAGCCCCACGGAGCGGTCGAGCGCGCCGATGGCCAGACCCACGAAGAGCACGCCCGCGACGCCGAAGCGGACTCCGAAAACTCCGATTTCACCGACGATGTATCCCAGGCCGATGGCCAGAAAGAGCGTGAGGATGGGATTGTGCGCGAGAAGAGCGACGATTGACTGCTGCATCGGCTCTACACTACGATCACGTGAATCTCGCCGGGGCCGTGCACGCCGCGAACCAGAATCTGCTCGATATCCGCGGTGCGGCTGGGACCGGTGATGAAGAGCATGGAGCTGGAGCGCTCGGCGGGCAGAGGCGTTCCCGTCAGCAATTCATCGAGGCCGGTGAGGATTCGCTCCCGCGGAACGACGGCGATGTGGACGGGCGGCAGCAAGGAGATCATCCGGGCCTCCTCCTGGGAGGAGAACAAGACCAGCGAGCCGGTATCGGCGAGCGCGTAATCGGCGCTGGTGATGCCGAACTCCGCCTCCGCGCAGAAGGCGCGCAACTCCTCGACGCTCGCGAAGTTGGCGCGGACCGAGGGCAGGTCCGTAATTCCGCACTCGCGCAGAAACGGGGCGTTGGAGGCGGCGGAGCTATGGTCGCCAATCAGGGCGGCGATGTAAGCGCAAGCCTCGGCGGGCGACGCGGCGCGGCAGGTCTTGCCAGCCAGCTTCTCGATATTGGCAAACAGGCTGGCGATGCGCTGCTCCAGATCCATATCGGGAATGTTCAGGCGGGGCGGCGGCGCGGGGGCGGGCGGATCTCCCACGGCGCGGCCGAGCGCGGTGCGGGTGCGGTGGAGAATGTCTTCGCGAGGCATTAGTTTTTCGCCGCCTTCCTGCGCGCGCGCCATAACTGGCGGAAGCTGCGGTCCGGCAAAGGCGGCAAGTCGCGCTGGCTGAGCCAGCCGGCGAGCGGCCCGTACTGGAACAGCCGGGGAACGCGGCGGATCCATTTCTCGCGATCGCCGAAGAGCGCCGAACCCATGAAGCCCATCATTTCGTAGATGCGCGGATGGCGCATGGCCCAAGCCCAGGCGCGGAAGCCGAAGCGCTCGAGACGATTGGCTCCCGCGGCGGCTTGCGCCTGGTTCACTTCCGAGCGCAGAGCCAATAGCAGCTTGGGAATCTCGATCTTTACGGGGCAGACATCCGCGCACGCGCCGCACAGGCTGGAGGCGAAGGGCAGCCAGGGGTCGTGCAGCACGCCGGAATACTGCGGCGTGAGAATGGAACCGATGGGACCGCCGTAAACGCCGGGATAACTGTGCCCGCCCACTTTGCGGTAGACCGGGCAGTGGTTCAGGCAGGCGCCGCAACGGATGCAATACAAGGACTGGCGCTTTTCCCGGTCGGCCAGCAGGCGCGTCCGGCCGTTGTCGAGCAGGACGACGTAGAATTCCTGGGGGCCGTCGATCTCCCCGGCGCGGCGCGCGCCCGCCAGAAACGAAGTGTAGACGGTGAGCGGCTGGCCGGTGGCGCTGCGGCCCAACAGCTTCAGGAACACCGCCAAATCCTGGGCGCGCGGAATCACCTTTTCGATTCCGGCGATGGCGACGTGGACCTGCGGCAGCGTGGTGGTCATGCGGCCATTGCCTTCGTTGGTGACGATAACCACGGCGCCGGAATCCGCCACCAGAAAATTGGCGCCGGAGACGCCGATGTCGGCCGCCAGGAATTTCTGGCGCAGCACCGAGCGGGCGATCTTGGTCTGCTTCTCGATCTCGGTTTCCCGCGGGATGCCGAGCTCGCGGCTGAACAGATCGGCGACGTCGAAGCGGGTTTTGTGGAGCGCGGGCGCGACCAGGTGGTAGGGCCGCTCGTGCGCTATCTGCACGATGTACTCGCCCAGGTCCGTCTCGACCGGCGCGACGCCCTCGCGCTCCAGGCGCTCGTTGAGGTCCACTTCCTCGGTGGTCATGGACTTCGACTTGACCACCAGGCGGGCGCCCTTCTGCCTGGCCAGATCGAGCAGGAAGGCGGCCACTTCGGCCGCGTCGCGCGCCCAGATCACTTTGCCGCCGCGGGCCACCACTTGGGATTCGAACTGCTCCAGGTAGTAGTCCAGATTCTCGATGGCGTGCCGCTTGACGAGATTGGCCTGGGTGCGCAACTCCTGATAGTCCGGGAGAACCTCCGGAGCAACCACGGCTTTGCGGTGCGACATCAGCCGGCCGGTGGCGGAATAAATGGCCAACTGGAGCTTCGGGTCGTCCAGCGTCTGGCGGATTTTCTGTTCTTGTGCGCCGGTCATAAGCTTCCGCTAACGGTGGGCCAGCACTTCGGCCAGGTGCATGGTCCCTATCGCGAGGCCGGCCCGGGAGAGTGCGCCCTGAATCTGGAGCAGGCAACTCGCGTCCACACCGACCACCAGGTCCGCGCCGGAGCGCATGATGGAATCGATTTTGGTCCGGGCCATGCCGCCGGAAATCTCGGGGAACTTCACCGAGAAGGTGCCGCCAAAGCCGCAGCACTCCTCGGCGGCGTCCATCTCGCGAAGGCTGAGGCCGCGGACGTGGGAAAGCAGGCGCCGCGGCCCGTCCTTGATGCCCAATCCGCGCAGGCCGTGGCAACTGTCGTGGAACGTCACCACGCGTTCGAAGCGCGCGCCGACGTCTTCCACGCGGGCCACTTCCAACAGGAACTTCGAGAACTCCCAGATCCTGGGTTCGAGGCGGTGGCTGAGAGCGAGCCACTCCGGTTCGTCGGCGAAAAGCTCGGCGTAATGATGGGCGATCATCGTGGTGCAGGAGCCGGAGGGCACCACGATGTACTCGGCGTCGCGGAACACATCCAGAAAATGGCGGGCCACCGTGCGCGCCTCGTCGCGGAAGCCGGTGTTGAAGGCGGGCTGGCCGCAGCAGGTCTGTTTTTCGGGGAAATCCACCTGCCAGCCGATGCGCTCGAGCACTTCCAGCATGGCCAGGCCGACCTTGGGGAAGAGCTGATCGACGATGCAAGTGACGAAGATGGACGCGCGGGGCACGAAACCGAATTGTACCAACTTGGAGGCGGGCGTTGGCCGGGGGGCGGGGGCGAGGCCCGGCGCTCAAGACTTCCTGGAACGCGCCGATAAGAGCTATACGGCGGAACGTCGCCGAGAGTCGGGTAACGAACATAGATGCTGGTTCTGATCGGGATCGGGATGGTGCTTTGCGCGGTGGCGGGCGGGTTCCTGCTCGAACAGGGGAACCTGTTGGTGCTATTGCAGCCGGCCGAGTTGCTGATCATCGTGGGTTCGGCCATCGGCATCCTGCTGGCCGCCAACCCGGCGATGCGGGTGCTGGAGGTCCTCCGGGGCGCCGTGTCGGCTTTCCGGCGATCGCCCTACACGCGCGGCTACTATCTTTCGGTGCTGAAGATGCTTTACGAGTTGTTCAACATCGGCCGGCGGCAAGGCATGGGGACGCTGGAGAATCACATCGACGATCCCGATTCGAGCGGAGTTTTCCAGGCATTCACCGAGTTCGGACGCGACGAAGCGGCGCTGGCGTTTCTGTGCGACTCGCTGCGCATGCTGACCAACGGCGTCGCCAAACCCGGGGAACTGGTGCTCCTGATGGAACTGGACGCCGACGTACAGCGCAGGGAGCGCCACGCCTCGGTGAGCGCGCTGGGCATGCTGGCGGATTCGCTCCCCGGGCTGGGCATCGTGGCGGCAGTGCTGGGAGTGGTGGTGACGATGCAGGCGCTGGTAAGCGCACCGGAGCAGATCGGCCAGAAAGTGGCGGCGGCGCTGGTGGGGACGTTCCTGGGCATCCTGCTGTGTTACGGGGTGGTAGGCCCGCTGGCCTCGCACCTGGACGCGCACAACCAGGGACGGGCGCAGTTGCTGCAGTGCCTCCATTCCGGATTGCAGTCCTACGCGCGCGGCTCCAGTCCGCTGCTGGCGGCGGAATTCGCCCGGCGCTCGATTCCAGCGGGTCTGCGGCCGTCCTTCGACGAGATGACATCGACGTTCCGACGCGAGGTGCAACTGGCTCCCTTCGCCAAGCCGGGAGGAGAAGATGAAGACGCAGCCGCAGAATACGTCGGATGAGCCGCCGCGGTTCCGGCCGATGCCGCCCAGCGAGGGCCTGCACCGGGGCGGATCGTGGAAGGTGGCCTACGCGGATTTCGTGACGGCGCTGATGGCGCTGTTCATTGTGCTGTGGCTGATGAACTCGAGCCGCCAGGTGCAGCAGTCGGTGAGCGCCTATTTCAACGATCCCCGCGCCCACCCGACGGCGGCGCACCAGGGAACCGGGACCGGCCAGGCGGCGGCCAGCGGCCCCGCGGCGAACAAGGAAAACGCCGAGCAGTTCAAACAGAAGCTGGAGCGGGCGCTGCGCGAATTGCCGGAGTGGGCCAAGCTGAAGGACCACGTCCAGATCAGCATCACCAACGAAGGCATACGCATCGAGCTCACGGAAACCGACCAAGGCTTGTTCTTCGAGCGCGCGCGCCCGGAGCCGAGCGCCAACGGAGTGCGAATGCTGTCGCTGCTGGCGAGGGAACTGGGCCGGCTGCCCAACGAGCTGGTAATCGAGGGCCACACGGACTCTCATCCGTACCGCTATTCCGATTTGTACGGTTACGGTAACTGGGAACTTTCCGTGGACCGCGCCAACGCCGCCCGCCGTTGCATGCAAGGCGCCGGCGTCGGCAACCACCAGGTGGCCCAGGTACGCGGCTACGCTGACAAGCAATTGCTGGCGCCGGGCGACCCCTACAACAGCCGCAACCGGCGGGTTTCGGTGGTGGTCAGATACCAAGCGGCGGCAGCCTCGAAATGATTCTCCGGCGGCGCGCAACCGCTACAATGAAACTAATGAGCTGGAGATGCTGGTTGGTGGCTGCCGCGGGGTGGTTGTGCTTCGGGCAAAGCCAGGCCGCCACGTTGCGCGGGAAACTGATCCAGAGCGAGGGGCGCGCGCCCGCGATCGAGAGCGCTGGGAATCGGCGGGTGGCCGTGGAGGGCGACCCGGAGACGATGGCCGTGCTCGGCGACGCGCGGCTGGCCGGGGCGGAGTTCGAGCTGCTGGGCGAATTCAAGACGCCCGCTTTGTTTGCCGTCGGGCCGTTCTACTCTTCGAAATCCGTGTTCGTGCATAAGAACGGAAAGAAGTATACGATCAGTTACTGGTGTTCTATCTGCTCGATTCGCGCATACACTCCGGGAAAGTGCGTGTGCTGCCAGCGGGAGACCGAACTGGACCTGGAAGAGGCCCATTGACGAGGCTCGCCGCGGCCGCGATTCTGGTAACCGCCATGTCCAACGCCCAAACCTATTCCGCGCGGAAGATGGCCGTCGATTCGATGGAGGTGGTCCGGCTCGCGGATTCGGTTCACCGGACGGAGGTGTCGATTGCGCCGTCGATCGGCAACCTGGCGTATGAGATGAAGGTCAACGGCAAGAACCTGTTCTGGCTGCCCTGCGACACACTGGCCGAGTTGGCAGCCAAGCCGAGGCATGCGGGAAATCCGTTTCTCGCGCCCTGGGCCAACCGCCTGGACCAGGACGCTTTCTGGGCCAACGGCAAGAAGTATCTGCTGAACGCGGGCTTGGGCAACCTCGGCCGCGACGGGAACGGCAAACCGATTCATGGCCTGGTGACGTTTACATCAGCCTGGCAGGTGACCCGCTTGGAATCCGACCACCGGCACGCGGAGGCCACCAGCCGGCTGGAATTCTGGAGGCATCCCGAGTGGATGGCGCAATTCCCGTTCGCGCACACGATCAAGATGACCTACCGTTTGCAGGACGGCGCGCTGGAAGTGGTCACCCGCATCGAGAACCACTCGACGGAGCCGATGCCCGTGGCTGTGGGTTACCACCCCTACCTCCGGCTGCACGATGCGCCGCGCGACCAGTGGACCGTGCACCTGGCGGCGCGGGACCGCCTGGTGCTTTCCAAGGAGTTGATCCCGACCGGTGAGCGCGAACCGTCGAAGTTCCCCGATCCGATGCCGCTGGCGGGCGCCAAGCTCGACGACGTGTTCTCCCGACTGGAGCGCGACGCGGACGGACGCGCCGAGTTCTGGGTGCAGGGCAAGCGCGAGAGGATCTCGGTGATTTACGGGCCGAAGTACACGGTGGCGGTGGTCTATGCGCCCGCCGGCCGCGATTTTCTGTGCTTCGAGCCGATGTCCGCGATCACCAACGCCTTCAACCTGGCGCACGCAGGCCTGTACTCGGAGTTGCAGTCGATTCCGCCGGGCGGGAGCTGGCAGGAGAGCTACTGGATCAAGCCCAGCGGGTTCTAGCCGGCGGACTCTTCACGCCAGAGGCGCGGGGGGACGAAAGCCTTCAGGGCGTCGTCGAGGGTGGGCACGGCAACGGACGGGGTTTTCTGCGGGGCCAGAGTGAAGACGTGGACCTCGGCCAGATTGTTGTTACGCTGCTGGAAGAGGTGATAGGTGCGGCGGCCTTTCTTCGAGTGGACCATCAGGCCGCGCATGGCTTCGATGGGCACGCGCTGAGCGCGCTTGGTGAGGAACAGTGGCTTGATGAGCCACTCGCCGATCAGGCCGCCGCCCAGCAGGTTGCCGATGAAAGAGAGCTTCCAATGGCCGGCCAGAGAGATGGCCCGCTCCTCGATCACCAGAGTCCCGCGCCGGCCACGGAAGGATCTGGCTTCCCAAATGGAGACCTTCTCGTTGCCGGCCAGTTTCACGAGGGCCTTGGGGAGGAACGAAATCGGGAATTCCATCTGGCTCATGGGCGATTTTCCCCGCGAATGGTCTTGTGTTCCAGCCAGATTCCAACGGGAATGCTGGAGATTATTACGAGCAGGGCGAGCAACAAGAAGACGACTTCGTTCCCAGCCGTCTTGAAGGCCAGCCAGAAAAAGAGGGCTATGATCAGCAGCTCGAGCAGTATCCACAAGCCGAGGGACATCGCCATACGCTGCGTGGGCAGCTCTCCCCAAGGCCCGCCGCCGATGCCGGGATTGAAAAACGCGGCGGGGAGGGCCTGCCCGCAGAGCGGACACGCCAGCTCGCTCTTGACCTGGACCACTCTGCCGCAAGCTTCGCAGCGGATCTGTGCGGCCATGTTTCGCCTCTCGGGAGAGTATACCTCGGATCGGCGCCAGGGCCAGCGGAGGTTGGACGCTTCCGCCGGGGGGCGAAGCCGGCTTCCCGTTCAGTTGGGGTGCCAATAGTGGTCGCTGGAGGTGTCGCTGACGCAGGAGCAGCCAGAGCCTTGCACGCAATTACAGGTGCAGACGGCGCCGGGAGGGATCGGGGAGCCGCAAGGCGCGGTATAGGAGCCGCCTCCGCTGTTGTACTGGATGCCGCGCGCAGTGGAAGGACTGGCGGCCAGATCCACCAAGCAGAGCGGAACCTGTTTGCCGTCCGGCAGCGACCGGAGCTGGATCGTGCGATCATCGCTCGCCGAGGCCAGCAGCCGCCCATCCGGGCCGATGGCAAGCGAAGACACAAAACGAGAATGCCCCACGATGGTTTCGAGAAGATGCCCGTCCGGCAGCGACCAGAGCTTGACGATCCCAAGCACTCCTGTGTCGAGCGCCGTTGTGCCGCGACAGGTTTCGCCGCTGCCCGAGGCCAACAGTCGCCCGTCTGGGCTGATGGCGACACTCTCAACGGCGCCCGAATGTCCGGTGAGCGTCTCGAGTAGGGCCCCGTCCGGTAGGGACCAGAGCTTGATCGTCCGGTCGTCGCTGCCCGAGGCCAGCAGCCGCCCGTCTGGGCTGATGGCGATACTCTCGACTGCGCCCGAATGTCCGGTGAGCGTCCGGAGCGGAGCGCCGTCCAGTAGCGACCAGAGCCTGATCGAGCCGTCATAGCTAGCGGACCCGAGCAGCCTTCCATCCCGGCTGATCGCGAGCGCGGGCACGAAGGCCGAATTCCCGGTGAGCGTCTTCAGCAGGACCCCATCCGGCAGCGACCAGAACTTGATGGTGTGGTCGGCAGGGGTGTGGGTGGGTTTCGGCCTCCCACCTCTTTCCCAATTGCATCCCGACAGCAGCAGCCTCCCGTCCGGGCTGATGGCCAGAGCGGACACGCTGCTCGAATGGCCCTCGAGGGTTTTCAACAAGGTCCCATCGGGTAGCGACCAGAGCCTTATGGTCTGGTCATCGCCGCCGGATGCCAACAGCTGTCCATCCCGACCGATGGCCACAGCACACACGCCGCTCGAATGGCCGGTGAGGGTCTTCAAGAGGGCGCCATCCGCCAGCGACCAGAGCTTTATGGTCCGGTCGCGGCTGGCCGATGCCAACAGCCGCCCGTCGGGACTAATGGCAACGGCGCGTATGGCATCGCTGTGCGCGAAAAAGCTCGCAGCGCAAACCGATGGAGCAGTCTGGCGTTTGTCGCCACAGCCGGGCATCGCCGCCATCCCGGCCGCCGCCGCAGCCGCCAGGTCACGCCGGCTGAGAGTCCAGCCTGAGCGGCCGCGACGGATCGCGTATACTTCCGGGCGCGATTCTATCTTGGTCTCGCCCACCTGCCTCAATCTCCGATTGCCTCCAGCATCTGGCGGAGGGCCTGGCCGCGATGGCTGACCAGGAGCTTGCGCTCCGGCGCGGCTTCGCCAAAGGAACAATTGAAGGGCGGGTAGAAGAACAGCGGGTCGTAGCCGAAGCCGTTAGGACCGCGCGGTTCGAGGAGGATGTGGCCCTCGACCACTCCACGAAACGTGGCCCGCAAGTTGCCCTTTTCCGCCAGCGCGACGACGCAGACGAATCGAGCGCTGCGCCGGTCGAGGCCGCGCAACTTCTCGAGCAGCAGGCGATTGTTGGCCTGGTCGGAGGCGGCGGGCCCGGCAAAGCGGGCGCTGTGAACGCCCGGCGCGCCGTGGAGCGCGTCGACTTCCAGGCCCGAGTCGTCGGCGAAGAGCAGTCCTGGGGCGAAGGCGCTGTAGTAGACGGCCTTGTGGATGGCGTTCTCCTCGAAGGTGGCTCCGGTCTCCTCGATCGGCTCGAGGCGCTCCAGATCCGGCAGCGGAGCGAGATCGACGTGGCGCCCCAGCCGCTCGGCCGCCAGGCGGAACTCGCGCAGCTTTCCAGGGTTGGTGGTGGCGCAGTACAGCGTCACAGCTTCATCGCCTGCCGCTGGATTTCGATCAATCCGCGGATGCCCTCGCGCGCCAGCGCCAGCAGGCGGCCCAACTGGAGATCGTCGAAGGGAATATGCTCCGCGGTGGCCTGGACCTCGACGAAGCGGCCGCTGCCGGTCATCACCACGTTCATGTCCACTTCGGCCCGGGAATCTTCCTCGTAGGCCAGGTCGAGCATGGGCTGGCCATCCACCATGCCGACGCTGGCGGCGCCAACGCAATCCCGGATGGGATTGGAGCGGAGCGAGCCGAAAGCGAGCAGTTGGCGGACCGCCATGGAGAGCGCGACGAAGGCGCCGGTGATGGCGGCGGTGCGCGTGCCGCCGTCGGCCTGCAAGACGTCGCAATCCAGGATGATGGTGCGCTCGCCGAGCAGCGCCAGGTCGGCCACCGATCGCAGGGAGCGGCCGATCAGACGCTGGATCTCGTGGGTGCGGCCGGAGGGATGGCCGCGGTTGATCTCGCGCGGCGTCCGGCTCACCGTGGCGCGCGGCAGCATGGAGTACTCGGCGCTGATCCAGCCCTTGCCGCTGCCTCGCAGGAAATGCGGCACCGTGTCTTCGACGCTGGCCGCGCACAGCACGCGCGTGTTGCCGACTTCGATCAGCGCCGAACCTTCGGCCGTCAGCAGGTATCCGGTTTCGATCCGGACCGGGCGCATCTGGTCGGCTAACCGCCCGTCAGCTCGCATGAGGCTCATTTCTTCAACATGGAATAGAACAGCAGCGCCAGCAGGGCCATGGCGGAGATCAGGAAGACGACGCAGGGAATGGCCCCTCTGGCCTTAGTGCCTTTGCTCTTCTTGCGAGCCCCGGCCAGCTTGAACTTCGCCATATCAGTATAAGGCTAGCAGTTATCGGCCCGCGCCGGACCCGCCCGCCGGGCCGGACGCGGGCGTGGCGAGCCTCGCGCGTCGCCTCCGGCGCCCAAGCGGCCGGAGGACGGCGGATTGGGGTATACTTGCAGCGACCCGGAGAGGTGGAGGCGAAAGATGCCCAACTACGAGTTGAAGAAGTCGATAGAAGTCACCAAGCTAAATCTAAGAACGGGAATCCCGATGGGCGCCCCCCCGGTGACGATCCCGTTCGGCGCCGTCATTGAGAACCCCGAGCTGGACTACGACTACGGGAAGTTCACGTTTCTAGGACAGCGCTACCGTTGCCCGAGCGATATTCTGAAGGCGGCCATGGAGAGCCACCCCGTGGGTGCGCCGGCGGTATCGGCCGCGGCGCCGCCTCCCGTGGCGCCCGCGGCTGCGGCAGAGCCCGCCGCGATCCCCGCGGAGGTGGCCGGACTGCGCTGGGAGAAACTCGGGAGCGGCCCGCACCTGGTCGAGCGAGCCAAGGTGCCCGGAGGCTGGCTAGTGATGGTGGATCAATCGCTGGCATTCTATCCGGACCCGAAGCACCGCTGGAACGGGACGTCGCTGGCATAGCGGGGCGCTGTCGCATTCGCCGGGCTTCAGCGGGAGCGCTAAGAGCGGCGAGCCGGCGGGCGATCGCTATGGACGGACTAGAAACTTCGCCTGTTGTGCCTCCATAGAAATGCCCCCTCCTCGCCTCGATAGAGGTGTCCCCATACCCGCCGGGACCGAGCCCTTCCATTCCCTCTTCCCAGTAGCAGCGGTTTTGGCATCCCGGTGGGTTCTGTCAAGGCTGCGGGCCGTCATTGCATGCGCCGGAGGGAGGTCTTAACGGGTTCCACCGCGATGCCGGCGATCCACGCGCCGGCAATGGAGGGACTCTCCGGCTTCGGAGGGGGACGTTTCTCACGAGGTGAGGAAGGGACGTTTTAATCGAGGCTTACGTCTCTACAGGTGTAATTGACTGCCAGGCCAATCCGTCGTAAGATGGGCTGTGCCGCGGGCGCGCCCGGCCCAGGAAGAGAGTAATGATCGCCGCTGATGTCGTCTTGGGACCCGATGTTGTCATTCATCATCCCGAACTGGTGAACCTCTACGGGTGCACCGTGGGCGCCGGAACGAAAATCGGCGCTTTTGTCGAAATCCAGAGCGGCGCCGTGGTGGGCGCCAACTGTAAGATCTCGAGTCATTCCTTCATCTGCGATGGCGTCTCCATTGAGGACGGCGTTTTCATCGGGCACGGGGTGATGTTCATCAACGATCCCTACCCCTGCGCCGTAAACCGCGATGGCAGCCTGCAAACCGCGCGGGATTGGGCCGTGATCCGCACGCGGGTGTGCCTGCGGGCCGCCGTCGGCAGCAACGCCACCATTCTGTGCGGCGTCACCATCGGAGAAGGTTCCTTGGTCGGAGCCGGCGCCGTGGTGACGCGGGACGTGCCGCCGTTCACCCGAGTCGCTGGCGTGCCGGCGCGGGCGCTTGGTCCCGTCTCCGGCGCCGCCCGAACCCAATGACACAAGCGGCCTGGCTTCTTACCGTACTGGCCGCTGCGTGCACGGCCATTGCCAACCTGTCGCTGCGCGCGGGCGTGTTGCGCGCCGGCGGGTTTAGTCTGTCCACCTGGAAGGCGGTCGTGGTACAACCGCTCTTCCTGTTCGGGCTCTTCTTCTACGGGCTGGCCGCGCTGATCTGGTTTCGCGTGCTCTCGATCGCCCAGGTAACCGCGAGCTACCCGGTGCTGGTGAGCCTCACGTTTCTCCTGGTCAGCCTCGGCGCTTACTGGTTCTTCCAGGAGCAACTCACCTTCTCCAGGATTGTGGGGATGTCGGTGATTATCGCGGGCATTGTCATCGTGGCCCGTTCTTGACCAAACCTATGATCGGAATCGGCGTCATTGGATACGGCTACTGGGGTCCGAACCTGGTGCGCAACTTCGCGGAATGCGGCAACGCCCGGATGGCCGCGCTCAGCGACCTGAACCCCAAGCGGCTGGCCGCGGCGTCGGCTCGCTATCCCGCTTTGCGCACCGCCACCGATCCGCAGGAGGTCGTTCGGGGATCGGACGTCGATGCGGTCGTCATCGCTACGCCCGTGTCCGCCCACTTCGACCTGGCGTTCTCCGCGCTCCAGGCCGGCAAGCACGTTCTGCTCGAGAAGCCGCTCACGGCTACCTCCGACCAGGCTCGCCGGCTGATCGAGGAGGCCGCACGCCGCAAGCTCACCCTGATGGTCGACCACACCTTCGTCTATACCGGCGCGGTCCGCAAGATCCGCGAGCTGGTGGACAAGGGCGACCTTGGCCGGATTTACTACTACGATTCGGCGCGCGTCAATCTCGGCCTCTTCCAGCGCGACGTCAACGTCATCTGGGACCTGGCCGTCCACGACCTCTCGATCATGGACTATGTAGTGCCCTCCCATCCCGTAGCCGTCTCGGCCACCGGCATCAGCCACGTGCCGGGCGGCACGGAGAATATCGCCTACCTGACGGTGTTCTTCGAAGACAACGTGATCGCCCACATCAACGTCAACTGGCTGGCGCCGGTCAAGCTGCGGCGGACGCTCATCGGCGGCAGCAAGAAGATGGTCGTCTACGACGACCTCGAGCCCAGCGAGAAGGTCAAGATCTACGACAAGGGCATCTCCTTGGACGGCAATTCCGACAACGTCTACCAGATGCTGGTGAGTTACCGCGCCGGCGACATGTGGGCCCCGCACCTGGAACCCACCGAGGCGCTGCGCGCCGTGGCCCTGGAGTTCCTTGGCTCCATCGAGTCCGGCGCACAGCCGCTTACCGGCGGGGAGGCGGGGCTGCGAATCGTCCGCTACCTGGAGTGCGCCTCCGCGTCCATCCGCATGCAAGGCCGGCTCGTCGAAATGCCGCGGGAAGCGGTCCTATGATTCCTTTCGTCGATCTCAAGGCTCAGTACCGGAGCATCCGGGACGAAATCGAGCCCGCCGTGAAAAGCGTCCTCGAGAGCGCCGAGTTCGTCCTGGGCAGCCACGTTCGCGCCTTCGAGAGCGGCTTCGCGGCTTACTGCGGAAGCCAACAGGCCATCGCCGTCAACTCCGGCACCAGCGCGCTGCACCTGGCTCTGCTGGCCGCCGGCGTGGGCCCGGGCGACCAGGTTATCACCACCCCGTTCACCTTCGTCGCCACCGTCGCGGCCATTCGCTACGCCGGCGCCACCCCGGTGTTCGCCGACATCGATCCCGCTACCTTCACTATCGACCCGGAGCGGATCGAGCCGCTTATCGCGCCGCGCACCAAGGCGATCCTGCCGGTCCACTTGTACGGCCAGCCCGCCGACCTGGATCCGATCCTGGAGATCGCCCGGCGGCGCGGGCTGGTGGTCGTCGAGGACGCCGCCCAGGCCCATGGCGCCGAGTACAAGGGCCGGCTCGCAGGCTCGCTCGGCGATCTGGGCTGCTTCAGCTTCTATCCCGGCAAGAACCTCGGCGCCTGCGGGGAGGGCGGCGCCGTCACCACCAACCACCCCGAGTTCGCGCGCACCATCCGCATGTTGCGCGACTGGGGCCAGGAAGTGAAGTACCATCATGTCCTGAAGGGCTTCAACTACCGCATGGACGGAATCCAGGGGGCCATTTTAGGCGTCAAGCTCCGCCATCTGGAGGCCTGGACCGAGGCGCGGCGGGCGCACGCGCTCCAGTACTCCCGGCAACTCGCCGGCGCCGCCGTCCAAACGCCTCGGGAAGCGCCCTACGCCCGCCATGTCTTCCACGTGTACGCCATCCGGACCCCCGATCGGGACGGGCTTCAGCGGGCGCTCCAGGCTGCGGGAGTGCAGACCGGGATTCACTATCCGATCCCCGTCCACCTGACTGAAGCGCACGCCGACCTGGGTTACCATCGCGGAGATTTCCCCCACGCCGAGAAGGCCGCGGACGAAGTCCTCTCGCTCCCCATGTTCGCCGAGCTCACCGGCGAGCAGATCGAGTTCGTCTGCGGCGCCGTGAAAGCCGCGGCGGCCTCTCCGGCAGCCGGCCCCGCACCATCCCGCTCATGAGAACGCTGATCGTCGGCGCCGGCGCACAAGGGAGGGTGATCGCCGACATCCTTCGCGCACAGGACGGCCACCACGCCATCGCCTTCATCGACGAGAATGAAAGCCTCTGGGGCGCCGAAGTGAACGGAATCCCCGTGCTAGGCGGCCTCGCGGAAGTCCTTCGCGGCGACGTGCGGGATCTTGCGATGATCGTGGCTCTGGGCAATCCGATGGTCCGCCTGCGGGTCGCGAAGCGAATCGAGGAGCGCGGCGTTGCGCTGCGGAACGCCATCCATCCGTCCGCCGTGGTGATGCCGAGCGCGAAGATCGGGCGCGGAAACATGGTGGCGGCCAATGCCGTCGTCAACAGCAACGCTCGCATCGGCAATCACGCGATCGTGAACACCGGCGCGGTTGTCGAACACGACTGCGTGGTCGCGGATCTGGCGGCCATTGGTCCTGGCGCCCACCTCGGCGGGCGTGTTACCTTAGGCCGCGCGGCGTTTGTTTCCACGGGCGCCATCGTGGTTTCGCGGCGCTCGATCGGCGCGGAATCGGTGGTCGGGGCCGGCGCTGTCGTCACCCGGGATCTGCCCGAACGCGTGCTGGCGCTGGGCGTTCCCGCGCGCATTGTGGAGCATCTCGACGAATCCTTCGACTGGAACCGGGTCCTATAAACCATGAGCGATCTGTTTGCCGATCACATCCCGTTCCTGCGGCCATGGCTGGGCGAGGAGGAGGCGCGGGCCGCCGCGCAAGCGATCCTTTCCGGCTGGGTGAGCCAGGGACCGCGGGGCACCGAGTTCGAAGATGCGGTGGCGGGCTACGTCGGCGCGCGCTTCGGCGTCGCCACCAACGCCTGCACCTCCGCGCTGCACCTCTCGCTGCTCCTGTCCGGCGTGGGGCCCGGCGACGAGGTGATCGTTCCTTCCTTTACCTGCATGGCGACGGCCAACGCCGTGCACCACGCGGGCGGCCGCCCCGTGTTCGCCGAGATCGACGCGCGGACTTACAATCTCGACCCGCTCGCCGCAGCCGAAGCCATTACTCCGCGGACGCGCGCCCTCCTGGTGGTGGATCAGATTGGGCTGGCGGCCGACATGGACGCTTTCTCCCGGCTCGCCGGCGAGCGCGGCTTGAAGCTGGTGGAAGACGGCGCGTGCTCCCTGGGCGCCACCTACAAGGGGCGTCGCGTCGGTGGACTGGGCTCTCCCACCTGCTTCAGCTTCCACCCTCGCAAGACGATTACAGCCGGCGAAGGCGGCATGATAACCACCGACGACCAGCGGCTCGCCGAGAAGGCCAGGATCTTGCGCGCCACCGGCGCGTCCATCTCCGATTTGGTGCGCCACAAGGCCAGGGGCGCGCTCGTCCAGCAATACTACGACGTGGGCTACAACTATCGCATGACGGACATCCAGGCGGCCGTCGGCTTGGTGCAGTTGGGCAAGATCCAAGCCATTCTGGAGCAACGCGCCCGCCAGGCGCGCCGGTACGACGAAGCGCTCGCGCCTTTCGACGAGGTGGTCCCGCCCTACGTCCCCGAAGGCGCGACCCACGCCTACACCTCCTACCTGATCCGCCTGCGCGAGGGCTGCGGCGTATCCCGCGACGAATTGCTTCGGCATATGGCGGAGCGCGGCGTTTCCTGCCGCATAGGCATCCAGCCCTTGCACCGCGAACCCTACTACCGCGAGAGCTGCCGGGGCCTGCGGTTGCCCATCTCGGAGGAGGCTGCGCGCTCCACTCTTTTCCTGCCGATTTTCCCGGGGCTTACGGAGGCGCAGCAAGACTGCGTCGTCCGCGTCCTCGAAGAGGGTTTGACCTCATGCCGGACACAGGCGCCCAAAGCCTGACGGGAATCTCCGCCGTCTTTCCGGCCTACAACGAAGAACGGAGCGTCCGCTCCACCCTTGCGAGGGCCCTGGACGCCATGCGCTCGATCGGCTTGCCCTTCGAGATCCTCGTCGTCGACGACGCCAGCTCCGACTCCACCGGGCGCATTGCCGAAGACTTGGCCCGGGAGAACCCGGAAGTGCGGGTACTGCGCAACCCGGCGAACCTCGGCCAGGGCGCCGGCATAGTCCTTGGGTTCCAGCAAGCGCGCTACGATCTGGTGATCCATAACGCCATGGATTACCCTTTCGACCTGCGCGATCTCGGGCGCATGTTGCCCCTGCTCGAGCGGGCCGACATCGTGGTGGCGAGTCGCGACCGCCGAGCCGGCTATACCATGCGGCGCAAGATCATGTCCGTTGTAAACGGCACGCTATTGCGCTTGTTGTTCGGCCTGAAGCTCCGCGATTCCAACTTCGTCCAGCTCTATCGACGGGCGGTCTGGAGATCCATCCGTGTGGAGTCGCACAGCACGGCCTTCCTGACGCCCGAAGCGTTGATCCGCGCTCGCGACATGGGCTTTCGCATCGTCGAAATGCCCGCCCGGTACCACCCCCGGCAGACGGGAAAGGCGACCGCGGGGAGTTTCCGGGTGGTTTCCCGGTCGGTGCGCGACATGCTAAGGTTTTGGTGGAAACGGTCCATTGCCCGCCGCGAGTACCGGGCGCAGTTGCGGAACGGACGTGGGGAGGTGCGTGGCTGAATGCAGATCTCCGGCAAGAAGATACTGGTGACCGGCGGCGCCGGCCTCGTCGGGTCCCACATTGCCGACGAGTTGGTCGAGCTGGAAGCCGCCCAGATTGTGGTCTACGACAACTTCGTCCGTGGACGGCGCGAGAACCTGGACACATCCTCGGCCAGCGACCGGCTCACCGTCGTTGAAGGTGACATCCGGGACTGCAAGCGGCTGCGTGAAGTCATGGAGGGCGTCGATATCGTGTTCCACCAGGCCGCCATTCGCATCACGCAGTGCGCCGAGGAACCCAGGCTGGCCCTGGAGGTGCTGGCGGACGGCACTTATAACGTTCTGGAGACGGCGGTCGCCGCCGGCGTGAAGAAGGTCGTGGCCGCTTCCTCCGCCTCGGTGTACGGCCTCGCCGGCGAGTTCCCCACACAGGAACACCACCATCCGTACAACAACCGCACCATTTATGGGGCGGCAAAAGCGTTTAACGAAGGCCTTCTTAGATCCTTTCACGATATGTACGGCCTCGACTACGTGGCGCTCCGATACTTCAACGTCTACGGGCCGCGTATGGACATCTATGGGGCTTTCACCGAAGTGCTGATTCGGTGGATGGACAGGATCGCCGGCGGACGCGCTCCCACCATCTTCGGCGCCGGCGCCCAAACCATGGATTTCGTCTATGTCCAGGACGTCGCCCGGGCCAATATCCTCGCCGCGGCCAGCGGCGTCGCCGACGAGGTCTTCAACATTGCGAGCGGGGTGGAAACCAGCCTGGACGATCTGGCCCGCGCGTTACTGAAGGTGATGGGCTCCTCGCTGAAGCCCGAGTATGGCCCGGAGCGAGCCGTCAACCCGGTTTCGCGGCGTTTGGCCGGCACGGAAAAAGCCGAGAGGATGCTCGGTTTCAAAGCCCGGGTCTCTTTGGAGGAGGGCCTGCGCGGACTGGTGGACTGGTGGCAAGCCACACGCGCGGCCTCGCCGCACCCGCGCAGCGGAGCCGTGTGAGTCGAAGGAAGCGCATTGATCCCCATAACCAAGCCCTGGCTGGATGAGCGGGAGGCGGAGGCGGCGCGGCGCGCTATCCTCTCCGGCTGGGTAACGCAGGGGCCCGAAGTAGCCGCCTTCGAACGTGAATTCGCTGCCGCCCTCGGCGCGCCGCAGGCTTGCGCCGTCTCCAGCTGCACCACCGCGCTCCACCTCGCGTTGCTCGGGGCGGGCGTCCGCCCGGGCGATGAAGTCGTCACCGTCAGCCACTCCTTCATCGCCACCGCCAGTTGCATCCGCTACTGCGGCGCGATCCCGGTGTTTGTCGATATCGAGCCCGCCACCTTCAACCTCGATCCTGCGTTGGTCGAAGCGGCTTTCACCCCCCGCACCGCCGCCCTGCTCGTGGTGCATCAGCTCGGCATGCCCTGCGACCTGCGCGCCCTGCTCGAAATCGCCCGCCGCCACTCCATCCCCGCCGTCGAGGACGCCGCCTGCGCTATCGGCAGCCAAATCCTCTGGGACGGAGAATGGCAGCCCATCGGCCGGCCCCACGCCGACGTGGCCTGCTTCTCGTTTCATCCCCGCAAGCTGCTCACCACCGGCGACGGTGGAATGCTCACCACGCGCGACGCGGCCCTCGACCGCAAGTTCCGCCTCTGGCGCCAGCATGGCATGGACGTTTCCGACGCCTCCCGCCACGCCTCCCGCCAGGTCGTCTTCGAGAGCTATCCCGAACTCGGCTACAACTACCGCATGACGGATATCCAGGCCGCCGTCGGGCGCGAGCAGCTCAAGCGCCTCCCCGGCTTGGTCGCCGAACGGCGCAACCTCGCCGCGCGTTATGCAGAGCTTCTCGCCGGCATTCCCGGACTCGGGCTGCCCTGCGAGCCCGCCTGGGCCCGCAGCAATTGGCAAAGCTTCTGCGTCCGCCTCCCGGAGCATTGCGATCAGCGCGCCGTCATGCAGCGCCTGCTGGAGGCCGGTGTTGCGACTCGCCGCGGCGTCATGTGCGTGCACCGCGAGGCGGCGTATCCTTCCCACACCTGGCGCGCCGGTTCCCCGCTGGCCCAGAGCGAGCGGGCGCAGGACCACTCCATCCTCCTGCCGCTGTTCAACGGCCTGACCCTCGCCGCTCAGCAGTCCATCGCCGACGCCCTGCGCTCGGCCTCGAGCTGCGGCTGAGACGCTGGATCCCGGCTAAAGCGGTCCGCGAGGCCGGTTCGTCGACGGTGACGAATCTGCTCATTCGAGGGGGGATCGGGTTTGACCTCCATTGCGTGTGCGAAGATATCAAGTTCGAGGCTCGCAGCACCGCTTTCGCGACACTGGAAGCGCTCGTTCGCGCGTCCGGCATGGCTATCGCGTCAAAAAGGTCGAGATCGGGGATCGCGCCAGGGGCGCCGGCGCAGCCACATCCGGAAAGCCCGTGGCGGAAGAGGCTCCTGGGCGGAACGCCGCCACGGCGGAGCAACAAGGCGGAATCGCATGCAGCATGAGAAGCTCTCGATTACGGGCGGCGCGCCGTGGCTGACCCGGCGCCGCGCATTGTTTCTGGGAGCCTGCGCCGCGGCCCTCCTGCCGCTGGCCTACATGCTGCTTTGGTGGAACCGGTTCACCGGTCTGAGCGACGGAGCCTTCCTGATGTATGGCCGGCAGGTGCTTGCCGGCTGTGTACCCTATCACGATTTCCATCTGCCTTTTCCTCCCCTGTCGGTCCTGAAGACGGCGGCGCTGATCGAGGTCTTTGGAAGCCTGCTCGTCGTCCCCCGCCTGCTGGCGGTTTTGGAGCGGACGTGCCTCTCGGCGGCGCTGTTTTGCTGGCTCGCATCCGCCTTCCGCCTCCGCGACGCGCTGCTGGGCACGGTGGTCGCGATGATCGTCTTCTGTGGCGATTTTGCGGACCAGCTCGGCTCCTACCACCACGATTCCGTCTTCCTCTCCGTAGCCGCCGGCATTTGCGCGACCTGGTTGCTTCGGCAAGCGCCTTCCCGGAGGCGCCTGGCGGCCCTGTGCTGCGGTCTGTTCTGCGGGCTTGCCATGCTTACCAAACAGACCACCGGTGCCGGAATCACCCTGACCCTGTTTGCCGTGATCCTGTTGTCTTATGAGCCGAGCGGCAAGGAGGCATCGCTGGCTTCCGTTGCCGCGATGTTCTCGGCGGGATGGGCGCTTCCCATTGCTGCGGCCGGCGTCTGGCTGTTCCACGCCGGCGCCCTCGCGAGCGCGATCGGGACAATCTTCGGAAAGGGCACCAGCAGCAAGGGTCCGCTCGCCACCGTTTTGATGCGGCCCATTCGGGGCCCTTTGCTGGACGGACTCCACACGGAATCCTGGCTGGCGGCGCTCTTCCTTATGGCGGGAGCCTGGCTCCTGCTACGCGGCTCCGAGGCCAGGCCGCGCCTCGCTCCCGTTCTTTCCAAAGCGCTAGCCGTGGCTTGCCTCGGAGTCGCCGCCTGCGAGGCGTATCGCGCCTCCTTGTTCGACATCGAGGCCTTCGGGATATTCCTGGGACTGTTCTTGGCCTTTGCGGTGAGTGCGAATTACTTGCTGCGGCGCTGCATCGGCCCTCTCGATGCCTCTCAGAAGCGGATGTGGGTCATTAGCGCCACGTCCTTCGCGGTCGCTTACATGCTCTCGTTGTCGTGGACCGTCTACCAGCCTATGGCGGTCCCCTCCTTGGCCTTCCTGATCTGCTTCGCCCTGGCCCAGACGGACCGGACCAGACTTCGCTCCTGGCTGCGCCTCGGCATAACGGCCGGAGCGCTGGTGACGATTCTGATGGCGGTCTTCCTCAAACTGGCTCAGCCCTATGGCTGGGTGAGCTGGATGGAGCCTCCCGTGTGGAATGCGACCGCCGTCCCGCACTTGCCGGAGCTCCGCGGAATGCGTCTCTCGCCCGCCACCATCGACACCCTCGAAACGGCCACCGCGGCCATCCGGTCCGCCTGCGCCCCTGGCGAGCGCCTTTTCGCATACCCCTATGCGCCCTTGCTTCACGTTCTCTCCGACCGGCCGCCGGCTACCTTCTCCTATCTGCCCTGGTTCGATGTGACGCCCGACTATGTGGCCGAGCGGGATGCCGGGTTGCTTCTGGGCCGGCCGCCCTGCGCCATCGCCTATCTGGAGTTGCTCCCCGAGATTACCGCCGCGAGCGAACGCCTCTACCGCGGCAGGGCGGATAGCGGACAGCGCGTCTTAGTCCGCGCCATCGGGACTCTCGCGAAAAGCTACAGGGTTCTATTCGTGAGGGAGTTCTCCGGGCTTGGAACGCTCACCATCTACGGCCGCCCCGCCGCGCCAACGCCGCCCGCAACCCAATCGCCGTGACGATCGCCACTGACCACAACCATCCTTCGTTCTTCCCAACCCGCCGGATCTCCGTAAAGTAACCGCTTCGCCCGGCTTGGGTGTTCTATGCGCTCCGCGATCTTGCCTGATTCATTTGCTATGGTGTGGTGATTCTGCCGCACTGCCGGTGAGAGGCGACAGCCATGACGGTTCCTTCTCCGCGTCGGCTCGGCTTGGCAGCTCGCCGTGAAGCCGCGGCAACCGCATTCCCCAAGCTTGTCGGAGAGCCGATTGGCGTCATCGGGAGGAAGTTGACCGCCTGCATCGCCGGCGTGAAGGACCTTCTTGGCGAAGAGCCTGCGCGCCTTCGTGGCGGGAGGATAGGCCATCTCGCTGGAGTGTGGTGCGGATGGGGAGAGTCGAACTCCCAAGCCCTTGCGGGCGCTGGAACCTAAAAGTAGTTGACATAGTTTCCCGGGGTTTCCCGGAGCTTCATCCTGTTGATTCTTAGTGGGGCCGCATGTCCTCGCGCCCCCTGGTGTTTCACGAACACCGTTGCAGAACCATTGCAGTTTCACGGAGCTTGACGGCGCCGTATTGGTTCGCCTCAAGGTTGCCGAGGTCTTGCTCAAGCGTCACAGCCAGCTCCTTCCGCCCGGAGGCTTCCGCGAGCAACTCCTGGACAGGTTAACCTCCAGGGGCATTCCCTGAGACCCAGCATAGGTCTCGTGACAACCGAATTGCCCATCCGTTCGGCCAGGCACCGGCCAAACGGGCTGCTCGCGGACAAGGTCTTGCCAAGCGGTGAGGTCTCTGGCTTGGATGGCTTTCACCACTGCCCCACCACAGGGGTGTCGCTTGCCTGGCCGAAGGCGTAGATCCGGCCCGAGCTATCGAAAACTCCCACACCTGTGTAGTCCAGATACCAGTAGCCGTCGATGAACGCGCCCGCCTTCGTCCTCCCGTCCCCGTTCCAGTCCCCCATCACCGGCGTCGTCCCCGCCCACCCCAACTGCCAAATGTCCTTAGTCGGGTCGTATAGGTAGGTGCCGTCGTAGTCGATGTACCAGTAGCCGCCCGCGTAGACCCCGATCTTGGTCTTTCCGTCTCCGTTCCAATCCCCCACAATCGGCGTCACCCCGGCCCAGCCCCAGCCCACCGCCTTGTCCACTCCCACGTTCCCGCCGTCCCACACGTAGTTGCCGTCGTAGTCCAGGAACCAGAAACCATTGCTGTAGACCCCGATCTTGGTCTTCCCGTCGCCGTTCCAGTCACCCACCACCGGCGTCACCCCGGCCCAGCCCCAGCCCACCTCCTTGTCCACGCCCACCTGGCCGCCGTCCCACTGGTAGTTGCCGTCATAGTCCAGAAACCACACACCGTTGCAGTAGACCCCTATCTTGGTCTTGCCGTCGCCGTTCCAGTCGCCCACCACGGGCGTGGCTCCCGCCCAACCCCAGGCCACCAGCTTGTCCACTCCTACATTCCCACCGTCCCAAACGCCATCGCCGTTGTAGTCCAGATACCAGTAGCCGTTGCTGTAAACGCCGGCTTTTGTCCGGCCGTCGCCGTTCCAGTCGCCAAGCACTGCCGTTGCACCGGGAAAGCCCAGGAAGAAGCTCTCGCCGCTGTCCAGAACTCCGTTCCCGTTCCGGTCCAGCGCCCAGGTGCCGCTATTGAAAGTTCCGACCTTGAAGGGCTCGGCGAGCTGCGTGATCGTGAGCTGCCGGTTGTCCAACGTGATGGACGCCGAGCGCGGCGCGCCGGTGGTGTTCGCGGTCACAGAGTAAGAGAGCGAACCCGACCCGTACCCATAGCCATTGATCGTTAGCCACGAACCAGAGGGATTGGTATACCAGTAGCATCCGTCCAGATTGACTGTGACGTTGATGGTCCCCGAGCCCGCCGCGGCGCCCAACGTGCTCGGCGACAGTGAGTAGGTGCACGCGTCCGCTTCCTGGAGGGTCAGAGTGTTGTAGCCAATCTGTACATTCGTGACGAACGCCTGGGAGCCGCCGTTCGCCGGCAGCGACACCGTGGCCGTCCCGTTTCCCGTTCCCGAACCGCCCGACACGATGCTCAGCGGGCTCTGGGGAGCGAGGGTCCAGGGACAACCAGCGGGGGCCGTGACGGTGACACTGACGGTGCCGCCCGCCGTGGGCAGACTCCCGTCCCCACTCAGGTAATAGGTGCAGCTCGAATTGGCCTGAACGATGGTGTAGGGCTGGCCGTTAACACTCACGGTTCCGTTGCGTGTGGTTCCGGTAGTGTTGTCTATCAGCGCCAGCGACACGACGCCGGATCCCGTGCCCGAGCTTCCACTCCGGATGGTGATCCAACTGCTGTCCGAAGGAACCGCGGTCCAGGCACAGCCGCTCGGCGCCGTAACCGCGAAGCTCAAAAAATCGTTGAACGAGGCGTAGGAGACGACCGAGGAGGGGTTGAGCGAGTACGAGCAGGGGGCCGTGGCATCGGAGATGCGCGCCAGGAAGGACCCTCCGTTGTACGAGGCCGCGCTGTAAGCGTTCGCGGTGATGGGCAGGTTGCCGGTTGTCGTCGACCCCGTCATCCAAGCATCTCCCGAGGGATCCACCGCCACGCCGGCAAGAAGAGTGCCGTTACCGGCCCACATCCCCGGCGAGAAAAAACTGGCTCCAGCGTAGAGCGTGGACCAGCGCAGGGTCTTTCCATCGGGGCTTAGCTTGGTCACAAACCCGTCATAGACGGCAGTGACCGTCGCATAGACCGTGGAGGAATCGTTGGGCCCAGCCGCGAGCGCCGAAATACTTCCGGGCAGGAGGGCACTGGGCGACCAGGTGGTTGCGCCGTCGGTCGAAACCAAGACCTGCAAGGAGCCATCCGCGTAAAGGACCTGGGAGTTTAATGGCGATATCGCCCAGGGAGAGGTCGAATAAACGGGTGGTGAGGCCACAGGATTCCAAGTCGCTCCGCCATCCGCGCTTCGATTCAGTTGGCTCAAGCCGTCTCCGGCGTAGACTACCGAAGGGTTGCTGGCGCTCACCAGGAGAATGACGGCGGGGAGGCTCCGATAGGACCAAGTCGTTCCAAAATCGGTGCTCCGCGTGAACAGGTTGTTCGTTCCGAAGTAGACCGAGCCATCCGAGCCGACAGCCGTCGCAGAGTATCCCCACCCCCCCAACTGGATTTCGAATAGGCTCACCGTCGAGAAGGCGCTGAAGCTCGCACCGCCGTCCGTTGAGCGGTAGACCAAAAGCCGGCTGTTCCCGAAATCGGGGCTAATGGCGAGAAGCTTGCTTGCATCGGTCGGGCTGACTGCGAGTCCCGCCAGGTCGCCAGGCCACCCGGCCGGTTGCGCCAGCGCCGTCCAGGTGGCGCCGCCATCGCTGGAACGCGCAACATTAAACTGCTGGGACTGACCGGTGGGGCCGGCACCATAGGTCCAGGGATAGTAGAGATACACAACCGCCGGATCGGCGGGACTGCGGACGAACTGCGGCGAACCATATGTGCTCGCCGCCGAGATGTTTAGAATGGGCGCTCCGGCGGGCGTCCAAGTCGCTCCCCCGTCGGTGGTCCGATAGACGGTTAGAGACCACGGGTAAACGGTCAGCGCTATGCTGGGATTCGTTGGGTCCGGAGAGATGGCCGAGGGCCCGTTCCAGATCGGCAGGCCGCTGTCGGCGACCGTCCAGACGGCTCCGGAATCCGTGCTCTTCAGAAACACGGAGCTGTTTCCAGCGAACGCCGGTTGGATCGCATTCAGTATTGGGAAATCGGGAGACCGGGTGGTGCCGCCAGCCACCAGGTCGCCGGAAGGGGTCAGCGCCAGGCTCAAGACTTGGTCCCACTTGCTGCCCCCCAGATAGGTTACGAACCCGAAAGACATGCCGTCGGGAGCGATGGAAGCGAGGAAGCCTTGCTGCGGCGCTTTGGGCGCGGGCTGGATCACCCCCGCGGTAGTCGGCAGGTCTGGCGAGCCGGTATAGCCGGCGATGTAGAGCTCGCCCGAGGTCCCGTTCCGCACAATGGAGGTCGCGGTATCGTCTCCGCTGCCACCGAGCAATGTCAACCACTCGACTGCCGATCCATCGGCACTCAGGCTGGCGGCGAAAGCGTCCATGCCCCCGGCGTTCGTCGTCCTCGCACCCGGGGGACTGTTCGGGAACGACGCCGAATTCGTGGCGCCGGCCACGTACGCCTTCCCCGTTCCATCCACAACGATCGCCAAAGGCCGGTCGTCTCCGGCGCCGCCCAGCAGAGTCGAGTAGACGATCGTGCCCGCCGGAGCGAATTTCACCACGTAGCCGTCCGCAGCGCCGCCTCCGAATGCGGTCTGATAGGCGCCGGAAGTCGTGGTGAAACTCCCCGTAGTTGTCCCTGTGATATAGGCGTTACCGGCGTTGTCGGCCGCCACCGCGGGCGTCGTGATCTGCGCCGAGACGCCACCGAAATACGTCGAGTACACAAACCCGTTTCCCGCCGCGTTCAACTTGGCCGCGAACGGTATGCCGTTCGCCGAGCCCTGGGACTGCACCGGGTTGACCAGCGGGAAGTCGAGCGAACTGGTTGTGCCGGCAACAATGCACTCTCCGGACCCGTCCACCGCGAGCGCCGCGTTCGATTCCTCCGAGGACCCGCCGAGGAAGGTCGAGTACAGGAGCACCGTTCCGGTGGGATTGAACTTAGCCACGAACGCGTCGTTGTAGCCCAAGTCCCCCGCCTGGGCCGCATTGACGGCCGGCAAGTCGTTCCCTTGAGTTGTGCCGGCGATGTAGACATTGCCCGCCGCGTCGGTGACTACGCCCGTGGCGAAGACCCCACCCGCGCCGAAGTAGGTTCCGTACACCAGCGTGGGATCGATGACCAGAGGCTTGGATTTGTCGTAGCCCGCCAGCTCGAAGCCGATCTCGTTGGCCGCCCGCAACACGTAGCGCCCTTGCACCCGCTTCCGCGCGCCCGCGACCTCTTGATACACCTCCGGCAAACGCAGTTTCATGGACCCAGCCGCGGTCTCGATCCGCACATCTCCGCTCTCTTCGAGCGCCAGCTTCCGCGTTCCTTCGAAGCGCACCCGGATGCGGCTCGGGTCGGCCCCCGGTTGCACCCAGAAATCGTACTCGAGCTGCCCCTGGTTGCCGTACCAGGCCACATCGATTCCGTCATAGACGTTCTGGTATTCGATCCGGCCGTAAGTCGCCAGGTTCTGAATCCACCGGCTCGGATCGCGGCCAATCAGGTAGTTGGTCTTGCCCGGCAACGGCTCCAGCGCCTGCGCGGTCGCCGCCTTCCGAGCGTTCACGAACTCCATCAAGACCACGTCCGAACGGCCCGGCGCGGCCGGGATAATCGTCGCGCTTGTGGCCCCGAGGGCAACGCGATAACTGTTCGCGCGTCCCACCCAGGCGGCGGACTCCTCGGCCACTTGGCCCGCATTCCGCTCAAAAGACAGCGGCATGCGCGCCAGAAACTGTGAAGTTGTGTTGCGACCGGGAACGCCTGCCGCAAAAAGACTGCCCGCGCAAGCCACGCCAATAAGAACCGATGTCCGCGCCATCTTGATATCTACTCCTTCACACTCCGCTTGTCAGTTTCCATGATCTCGAATCGCCGCACTCAACTACCAGCGCCCCACCTCCGGGGTGTCCCCCGCCTGGCCGAACGCGTAGACCCGGCCTGAGCTATCGAAAACTCCCACACCGGTGTAGTCCAGATACCAGTAACCGTTGATGAACGCTCCCGCCTTCGTCCTCCCGTCGCCGTTCCAGTCCCCCATCACCGGCGTCGTCCCCGCCCACCCTAGCTGCCAAATGTCCTTAGTCGGGTCGTAGAGGTAGGTGCCATCGTGGTCCACGTACCAATACCCTCCCGCGTATACCCCGATCTTGGTCCGGCCGTCCCCGTTCCAGTCACCCATGATCGGTGTCACTCCGTCCCAGCCCCATCCCACCTGCTTATCCACAACTCCGCCGTCCCACACGTAGTTGCCGTCGTAGTCCAGGAACCAGAAACCATTGCTGTAGACCCCAATCTTGGTCTTCCCGTCCCCGTTCCAGTCACCCACCACCGGAGTCACCCCGGCCCAGCCCCAGCCCACCTGCTTGTCCACCACGCCGCCGTCCCACTGGTAGTTCCCGTCGTAGTCCAGGAACCAGAAGCCGTTGCTGTAGACCCCGATCTTGGTCTTCCCGTCGCCGTTCCAGTCGCCCACCACGGGCGTGGCTCCCGCCCAACCCCAGGCCACCAGCTTGTCCTGCACCCCGCCGTCCCAGACGCCATCGCCGTTGTAGTCCAGATACCAGTAGCCGTTGCTATAGACGCCGGCCTTGGTCCGGCCGTCCCCGTTCCAGTCGCCGGTGACCGGGATCGCACCCGGCCAGCCGAGGAAGAAGCTGCGATCACCACCTCCGAACGTGCCACTACCATCGGAGTCAAGCCTCCACAAGCCGGAACTGTATGTTCCGACCTCGGCGGGCAAGGGCAAGTTCCCAGAAGTAAACGACCAAGTGCCGGAGCTGTTCGAACCGCCGGCGTTCTTCGCGACCACCCGCCAGTAGTAGAGCGTGCCCGCGGTCAGCGTTCCGGGGGAGTAAGCCGTACCGACTGTGGTGGTCGCCAGGGGCGGCGAGGACTCGGTACCGAAGTACACGTCATACGACGTGGCGCCACTCGACGCATTCCAGCTCAAAGTGGGCGTCGCCGGAACCTTGGTCGCTCCGTTCGGCGGCGCGCTTAGGACCGGAGCCGAGGGCGCGGCCACCAGCGTGGTGAACGACGAGGTGGCGGAATAGGTGATTACGGGGCCGGTCTGGCCCATTACCCGCCAGAAATATGTCGTTCCCGGGCTCAGCGTGCTCAGAGTAAAGCTGGTCGCCGTGGTGTTATACATCCATGGCGCTGAGAGGGAGGTCCCGATCCCGATGTCGTAAATCTCTTGTCCGGTCGAGCTCCAAGTCAAGGTTGGCGTTAGCGAGACTCCGGTCGCACCGTCGGCCGGTGAGATCGGCGTCGGCCCTCCGAGGCCATCCTGGGAAATGCGCTGGCTCTGCCTCTGCACCATGATGTACCCGATCCTGGCATCGGTAGCGCTGTTTGCCGAGACTGTGAAAGAGACCGTGCCGTTCCCTTGGCCGGTTGTCGCTCCGGGAAAAGTTATCCAGGTTGCGTCGGTCGACACCGTCCAGGCGCAACTGGGACCCGCGGAGACGTTAATGGCGCCGGTGCCTCCGTCGGATGAGAAGATCGTGGATGAGGACTGAAAAGTCGTGCACGGCTGGTTGTACGAGACCGTGACCGACAGAGCGCTGGATGAGGCGCTATTGACCACCAATGCGAGAGGAGAGTACGGGTCCGACCAGGACTGGCCAGGTACTAACGCACCCGTGTAGAAGTTGTTGGGCGCCGCCACGGGCGCGAAGTCGAGCAGGTAGGTGTGAAGAGCGTCGAGGATCGGGTTTTCGTAATGGATCAGGGCGCCGTTGAATACGTTCGACCCACCGTCCTGCAGGAGACTGCCATCGATATCGCCGATCGGTTGCCTGTATTCCAGCCACAGCCAGGCGCCGCTCGCCTGTTCGCGCAGAACGCGCAGCGCCCGGAGGCCGCTTGCGGATTCAAAGGGCGCCAGCGTGAAAGTGCCGCCGGTTGTCACTTCTTGATAGCCGCTGCCCGAAGCGAGCCAGTGCAGTATGTTGCCCTTATGTTCAGCCGAGAACTGACCGAAATAGGGCGCTTGCGCGTCCCAGCTTGACGTAGCATCTCCCATTACGGAAAAGGGATCCCCGTACTCGTCGAGGGTACCCGGATCGCCCGGTGAGCCCAGGGCGACGTTGCCGAAGTCCTCCGTGCTCGCGTGATTCAGTCCCAGGTTGTGCCCCAGTTCGTGAACGGGGATGCCAAGGTAGATAGGCGTTAGTTGGTTCGGGTAAATCGGCAGCCAGGAGACCGATGCCGTGAAGTTTCCCTTGCTGGGCGATGTCATCGTTTGACACCCGATGGTTCCCAGCCCCCCGATCGCGAAGTCGGACCCCGCGACATAACATGTCTCAACAGGGAATACCAGGGCGAGGCGGGTGAACTGGGTGAAGTCCACCAAAGCGTCCACGGCACTGATGGCTGCGGTCTGCATGTCCGAGGTATGGTTGCAGTCGTAGTCCTGCGACAGCGCGAATGGACCGAGCACCTGCCCAGCGGCGGAAGTTTGAGCGTACGAGGCTTCCTGCCAGACACTGTTCACCGAGTCGGTTGCGAGTTGGCCGGTGCTGGGGCCGAAGAACAACTGTTGGAAGTACGAAGGCGTGAACCCTGCCGGAAATGGGGGCGAGCTGGGCATGGTAAACATCAGCACCGCGACATTCTGGACGCCGGTGGTCGTACACTGGAGCTCGTCCGCCGCGACTTCGCCCGCGATACTGGCCACGGCCAAGCGGCTTGCGCTCTTCATTCCACGAACTCTTATGGCGACATTCGGCTTGCTGGGCGGCCGATTGGCGAAGAACATCTCGAACCGCCCTTCGGAGCTCCGGAGGTACCAGCGCGTATGGCCGCGCCGGTGCAGGAAATCGTCCTCTACGGTAGCTTCCGCTGTACCTTCCCACTCGCCCAGGGTTTCGAGCGTGTTGCTGGGAGCGTTCGGTCGCAGTCGCGCAGAAACGTCTTGGGGCAAACTCAAAGCGAGCGCTGTGGTGGGGTCCGATGCGATGAGTTCCGAGAGCAAAGTCGCCCGCTGGCTGAGCAGCGCACTGATCCGCCCGGGGGGGTGGAACGTAGCGGCCGCCGCCGACAGCTCCTCGTTCAGCGTAACGATCTGGCGCGCCCGCAACTGGCTCTGGCTGCTCTTCTGTCCCAGGGCCGAAGTTCCCAGGCACGCCAGGCAGAGCAGAACCCGAGTCAAACGCGAGTCCCTGCGTAAGGTGTTCCCCATTCGGTCACCTCCCTCGATGCGGGTCGGACACAGACCTTCCTGCACCACGGGCCAGAATTTCTGGTCACTTCAAGCCGCAGCATTATATCAGCCGGGAGTTCGATTATGGGCTCCCGAGTCGGCATCATTATACACCACCCAGCCGCCTCTCTTGAGGTCAACGCAGATGTTGAGCTATCATTGTTCACTCGCACTTGTGGTGCGATCAGGATTTGAGGATGCTCGGCAACGCAGCTCGCAGTTGCTAGTGCCCAAGAAAAGCACGTCGGAGGCTCCGGGTTGGTGGTGACACGATACGGCGTATGCACGATTGTGGCCAAGAACTACCTGCCATACGCCCGCGTTTTGATGGCCTCTGTCCGGAGGTGGGTTCCGGAGGCCGTCCGAATCGTGATCCTGGTCGACCACGTTGATGGGTATTTCAGTCCCGTAGAGGAACCCTTCGAGGTGATTCTCTCGGAGGATCTAAACCTCCCGGAATCGCACTGGTTTCACTTCAAGTACTCGATCCTCGAGCTGAGCACGGCCGTGAAGCCTTACGCACTTGAGAGGATATTCCAGCTCTATGGTCTGGATCGGCTGGTTTACCTCGATCCGGACATCAAGGTTTACGGTCGCCTGGACCCTCTGTTTGCCGAACTGGACCGTTGCTCGATTCTGCTCACGCCGCACCTGACGGAGCCGCTCGACGATGATCGCAGACCAAGCGAACTAGATATTCTCCGTTCTGGCGCCTACAATCTTGGCTTCATTGCACTGGCCTTATCGGATGAGACCCTTCGATTTCTGAAGTGGTGGCAAACCAAAGTCTATGATCAATGTGTCGTCGACCTTCCGCGAGGTCTATTTGTGGACCAGCGCTGGGTGGACCTCGTGCCGGGCCTGTTTCAGGGCGTCACCATCACCCGTGAGCCTGGTTTCAACGTGGCTTACTGGAACGCCCACCAGCGAGAAATCGTGCAGACCCAAGACGGCTATTTGGTGAATGGTCGCCCTCTCTGCTTTTTCCATTTCAGCGGCTTCGATCCCGACAATCCCAACCAATTCTCGCGCCATCAGAACCGTATCCGGCTGGCTGACCTCGGCGACGCCCGCGAGTTGGTCATGGAGTACCGCGACGACCTCATGACTCGGGGCTACTCTGAGTGCAAAACCTGGCCGTACGCGTTTGGAAGCTTTGAAAACGGTCTTCCGGTTCCCGACATGGGCCGGCCCCTTCACCACGAGGCGCCCGAAGTCATGAGTCGAATCGAGAACCCCTTTTCCGAAGAAGGCTTCCGTGCTTTCTTGGATGTCTGGAACCAGCCCATCGGCTCCGCGGACGGCGCAAGAACCGGCGTCACCCGCTTGGCCTATAGGATTTATCGAACCAGATCGGACGTACAGGCCGTCATGCCGGACATCCTGGGCGGCGACATGATTCGATTCATGAAATGGGTTCTATCCAGCGGATCAACCGAGCATAGTCTGCACGACATCTTTCTGGCTCCAATTTCGGGCGCTTTGCAGGCGGCACAGCAGCGGCAAGAACGGAACCCCGTGCCGCGCCTTGACGGGAGCGCGCAGCCACACGATCTTGGTTTGCCGCCCGAGGTGCGGCAAGCCCTGGAGGCACTGCAGTCCAACGGTGCGCCAGCCGAGCCCGGAGCGGAAACGGCCGATGACTCGGCGCTAGGCGCACCGACGGGCGGTGGGAAGGCCAGACTCCGCCTGAGTCGTCTGGCGCGCTCTCTGTACGAGTCGCGCCCGGATCTGCAACGGGCTTTTCCGGATCCTTGTGGCCGTGATGCCGCAAGGTTCCTGATGTGGTTTCTGACCTACGGGAAGAGAGAGTATCGTCTAGACGAGGCACTCCTGGCTCCTCTTCGGCGACAGTGGCAGGCAGTGGTAGAGTCTCTCGACAGCCTTCCTGTCAGTGTCTGGCACAGGGCCGTCTTCCACGCTACGGACCTCGCAGTGCGGTCTGGGCAGTCCATCAGGTACTGGCGGAAGAGCGTCCGATCCTTCTCCCATGTGTTCCGTGGGCGCTTCGGGCGCCAGATGCCGGCGGCCTCCGATACAATCTTGGCACCACCTTTGCCGAGCATTCCTGCCTCGGGCCCCGGTTTGGCCCAAAGCCCGATCAACTTCGGAGTCAATCTGGTCGGTTACCTCCGCTCGGAAATGGGTGTGGGCGAATCCTCCCGCTATGCGGCACTAGCCATCAGGAAAGCAGGAATCCCCGTCCGGCTGCGCAGCGTGGATTCGCGCGGGCCGTATCGGACAAATGACGGCCGGGCGGGTGCCGAATCGGAGACGTTTCCGCATTCTTTCAACCTGTTCTACGTTAACGCGGACCAGGCGCAGATCGTCATGGACAGGCTGGGGCGCGACTTTACCAGGGACAAGTACAACATCGGTTTTTGGACGTGGGAGCTCGAGGACTTCCCGGACAGGTGGCGTTCGTCCTTTGAGTGCTATCAGGAGATCTGGACTCCGAGTTCGTTTTGCCAAGAGGTGATCGCCCGGAAATCGCCGATCCCGGTTGTCCGGATTCCGTACGCGGTTGAAGTCGACGAGCCGCCGTTACTCGACCGTTCCTCCTTTGGCGTCCCGCTCGAACCCTTTACCTTTCTCACCGCCTTCGACATGCTGAGTGTCTTCGAGCGCAAGAATCCACTCGCGGTCGTCGAGGCATTTGTAGACGCGTTCGGCGCTTCATCCGACTGTCACCTGGTGATTAAGATCAATCATGGCGACCAGCGGCCCTCGAATCTCGCGCGCCTCCGCGCCGCCGCCGCCGGTCGGCCCATCACGATTATCGACAGGGCCATGTCGCGTGACGAGGTCAACGCCCTCATGCTGGCTTCCGACTGTTTCGTGTCGCTACACCGCTCGGAAGGCTTCGGCCTCGGCATTGCGGAAGCGATGCACCTTGGCAAGCCGGTGATCGTGACCGCATACTCAGGGAACATGGACTTTACGAAGCCGGACAATGCCTTTCTGGTGGGCTACCGGCTATGCCCGGTGGGACCGGGATGTGATCCCTATGATCCGGACCGGAGGTGGGCCGATCCCTGCGTAGCCGAGGCCGCGGCGGCGATGAGATTAGTCCGTGAAAACGGTGAGCTTCGCGAGCGCAGGGCTCTCGAGGGCAGACAATTCGTTCGTGAGAACCTGTCTCCAGAGGCCGTGGGACGCCTGCTGAAGGAGCGCCTGGAACTCATCTCAGCCCATCTGTCGCAAGTCAGGATGCGCCGAGCGCCTTCGCGCTGAGACTCTGCATTAGCCCGAAGTTCCACCCCTGATCGCATGTGAAGGCGTTTGTTTGAAGCGTTTTGTATCACATCCTGCCGTCTCTCCGGTCCGCCTTCTACTCTGGATCCCCGACGCAGCCGCCAGCGCGGTTGGGCCCTGGCCTTGATCCCGCGCGCGTTATCGAACAAGCACCGAAGCTCGCCATCGGCCGCTTTTCCCCGCAGCAGACCTGTCATCACAGCCTGGGCGAAGAGGTGCACCTGCGGGCGCTCAACAAAGACGATCTGCGAACCGTCACGGACTGGTTGCTGGCCGGCCACGCCCACATACCTGCATGACGTGACGCGGGCATTTAGATCACCTTCTGCTACAGTCGTCTCCCTGACAGTCGGAGCTGGGGCCTGTGACGGTGTTGCCGAATCGCTGACCTGCCCGACCCACCTCTCGCTTTCAAAGCCATTCAGGTACTACCGGTCCTGTACCGCTGGCTTCTTCGACCGGACTAAACCCTTCTAAACTGAAGGTACTAAATACGACATTCCCCCTACAATCTCCCTCTTATTGCCGGCTACTTGCAGCATAATCAACTTCTACCAAGCGCCGAGTGCAGCGTGGGCCGCGCCCGGTCCGCTTGGGATGGAGCGGGGACGTGTCGCGTGACGTCTCAATTCTTCGGGAATTCCGGCATCTTAGTGGGTTGAGCAGGCGGAGGGCCGGAGGTCGAGGCCGCCACAGTGGAAGTAGATGGCGGTGACGAAGTTGGCCTTGTTGCGGAACCCTCGAGCCGTGTACTTCACC